>BNJU01001617.1_pt1 | contig 142108 bp, 159 predicted proteins | sample 8539281 | NCBI WGS metagenome assembly BNJU01 (sample SAMD00202456, study PRJDB9452) | human saliva metagenome | isolation source: human saliva | place: Japan
ACCGGTGAAGTTAGACTTTACGGTCGCGGCGGCAGAGGCAACGCCCGAGCAGCCCGCGGTCGAGGAGAAGGCAGCGCCGAGCGGCGCGACCCTCGGCACGAATCGCGGTGTCTTTGGCAGCGAGACCGTCCTTAACTTCGAGGGACTTTCCGGGAGGAACTCGGCAACTACCTCTCGAAGATCACGGAGCTCCGTGTGAACGGAACGGTTTTTGAAAAGAGCAACTTTAGCTACGGCCTCGGTGCCACCGCGTATGTGCTGAAAAAAGATGCTTACGGCAGAAACAATGCCCTGGCACTCGGCAGCACGGCGGCAGCGGCCGGCGAAAAGAAGATTGAAATTACGGCAGAGGGCTATGCGAAACTGACGGTCACGATTCCGGCAGAGGGCGGCGCTTCCGCGCCGGAGACGCCGGCAGTCGAGACCAAGGCAGCGCCGACAAGCGCAACGCTTGAGAAGGAAGAGAGCCTGCTCAGCAGCAATTGGCTTCTTCGCTTCGAGGGACTCTCGGCGGATGAGCTTGAGAGCTATCTTTCGAAAATCACGGAGATCAGCGTAAACGGTACGGCCTACGAGCGTAAGAGCTACAGCTACGGTCTCGGGAACAGCGAGTACGGCTTCCACAAGGATAGCTACGGCAGAAACGACGGCCTCAAGTTTGCGCTCGGGGCTTTGGCGGCGGGCGAAAACCGCATTGTCGTGAAGGCCGAGGGCTACGCGGAGAAGGAATTTGCGGTGCAAAACGGAAGCGCTGCACCGGCCGAAACGGCAAAGAAGAAAGCGCCGACGGCTGCTCAGGCAGAGAAGGTTTCGCCGCGTCAGGGCTATGACAGCGGCACGAAGGAGGTCTATGATCTCACCTTCACGGGACTCGATGCGGATGCCCTGGATACCTACCTCCGCGCAAAGGTGACAAAGCTCACGGTGAACGGAAAGCGTTACACGGAAGCGCAGAGCAAGAACTATCTCTTCTCGATGGATGATAAGTATGCGACGCTCTTTGACAGAACTTACAAGAAGAACGGCATGCGTCTCTCGGCGAACGGCTTTACCGAGGCGAGCAATGAAGTAGTGCTGGAAATAGAGGGTTACGAGCCCTTCCGCTTCACGGTGGAGCGCGCTGCAGGCGCGGAAGCCGAAAGCGGGGCGGAAACGAACGGAAAGGCTGTGCCGAGTGCGGCATCGGTCGAGAAGAAGACGCCGAATCCCTTCTATGAGAGCGGCTCCAAGCCGGCATACCGGCTGAGCTTCTCGGGGCTCTCGGAGGCGGAAACCGATACCTGGCTACGCAGCAGCGATCTGGAGGTTTCGGTGAACGGTAAGAAGGCAAAGTCAGTTTACGCAAACTATATCCACTCGAGTGACGACAGCTATGCCTTCATCCTGAAGAGCTATAAGCGCGCAGGCCTTTCTCTGAGCGGCAATCTCTTTGAGAGCGGCAGCAATGAGGTTACGGTGAAAGCCGGCGGCTATCAGGTCGGCAGCTTCACGCTTACGGTAGAATAAGGAAATCAGCAACGGAGGAAAGGGGGCAGCGCGGAAACGCGCTGCCCCTTCTTTGCTTGTTAGAATCCGCGGAATATGAGAAAATAGGTAAAATTACAACAAAGTCATTTGGGGGAGAAAAGATGCGAGACACAGAGGCGGAGAGCAGACGGCTGTTGGGCAATAAGGCGTGGAACTTGCTCCGCAGAAGGGCGCAGGGCTATTCCGTGCCGCCGTTTTTCATTCTGGACCGGAACTTCTTTTTTCGCTTTCTTGGCGATAAACAGGAGCGCTATGCGGAGCTGCTCCGCAATCCTTCCGAGGAGACGGGGGCAGAGCTTCGTGCGCTCTTAGAGAGTTGTACGTTCGGAGAGGAGGCGGCGGAGAAGCTGAGACGCGAACTTCAGGTTGCGATGCCGCGGGCGGAGCGCTTTGCGGTGCGCAGCAGCTTCATTCTGGAGGGCGAGGAGCGGCACAGTTTCGACGGCCTTTTTCAGAGTGTGCTCGAGGTGCCGCGGGGCGATGAACTCTTACAGGCGGTAAAGGACTGCTATCTCTCCTGTTTCTCGGAGCGCGCTGCCCGCTATATGCTGCAGTACGGGCTCTTTGACGAGAGCATGGCGGTGGCTGTGATTCTCCAGGACATGGCCGGAACCGGGCGGAACTTTACGGTCTATACGACGAATCCGCAGAGCGGAAATCCGGAAGAGCTGCTTGCAGAGTACTCGGATGCTGCGGGAAAGCAGCAGCGCACGGTGCTTGATCTCGCGGGACGGGTGCTTCAAACAACGGAGCGAGCGGAAGCCGAGGAGGCGGATGAAGAGAGAGAGAGGTGCTTTTTGTCCGGCTGGCCGCGCTCGCGCTGGAGCTGGAGGCAAGCAATACGCCGCAGACCGCCTGCTGCTTCGAGTTTGCGGTGGAGCCGAACGGAGAACTGAGGCTCCTTCGGGAGAGCGAGATGAGCTCTTACCGTCACCTCGACAAGCGGGTCAAACACTTCTATCTGGATGCGGCGGGGCGTAACGGCGCGGCGGACGGCGTGTTGACGCCGCTCGGCTTTGAACTGCTCCGCGGACTTTATCAAAAGGCGGGGAAAGAGCCCCTGCTCTTTGAAGGAAGAGTATACACGAGACGGGAGGGCGGCGAAGAGACGACAGCCGAAGCTTCGCCCTCGGCGGAACTCTTACAGCGACTGCCGCAGCACTATCAGCTCTCGCACTATTTGCAGACGGCGGAACAGGAGGAGCAGACCGAAGCGGAAGCGGAGCTCCCGGAGACGGTCGAAGAGCGCTGGCGGAAAATCGTGAATCTCAGTGACGGCTTCACGGCACTCGGGCGTTTTGCCGCCGAGGCGGAGACGAGTGCAAGGAGTTGCTACGCAGAGCTTTTACAGGAGCTCCGCGAGCGCAGTGTTCCGAACGCGGAGGGCCTTTTGAATGCCGCACTCATGGGACAGGGCGGCATGAAGAGCGCGGAGAGCGTGCAGGCGCTGAGCGCCTTGCTCCGCACGGTGCAGGAGAGCGAAGCTCTGCGCGAACTCGTGCTCTCGCAGAGCGCCCAGGAATTGGAGGGACTCTGCTGGAGAGTGCGCACGGAAGAGGGAAGCGCACAGAACGAATGCAGTGTGTTTGCGGGGGAGGTGCAGCACTACCTCAAGCACTACGGCAGTTGCACGTCGGCCGAGTATCTTTTGGAGCGGGAGAGCTACCGGCAGAATCCGCAGCCACTCTTTGCGTTCTTGAAGCAGTATGCGGCGGCAAAGCCGGTCGAAGTGCGGAGTGAGCAGAGTGAGGTGAGTGCGAAGGCGCAGGAAGAGCTGTTTAAGACCCTTGGTTTTCTCGGGAAGCTCCGCGGGAGGCGGCTCTTACAGGAACTCATCTTCTTTCTCCGCGCGCGGGAAAATCTGGATTTCCTCGCGCAAAGCCGGGTGGACCGGCTGCGGAGGCAGGTCTTGCAGCTCGGCGAGCTGCTCACACGCCGCGGAGAACTCGCGGAGGCACGGGATATCTCCTATTTAAAACGGGATGAGCTGGAGCGTGCCTTTTCGGCGGGAGGCGGCAGTACAGCGGTATTTCGCAGCCTGCAAGCCGGCATCAGCGAGCGAAGACGGGAACAGGAGCGCTATGCGGCCCTGCCCCGTTGCAGTCATCTCTGCTGCTTCGGCAGCCTCGCGCGGGAAAATATGACAGTGCTTCGGGAGTCGCTCACGCAGGAAGAGCTCAGTGTAGAGAGCGAGCGCCTTTTCTTGCGGGGCATTCCCTGCGGTGCGGTGAGAGAGGGAGAGGCGGGTTTCTTTGACGGAGAGACCCTGCCCCGCGCGAGCGGTGCCGTGTTGCTCGCAAATCACTGCACGGAGAAGCTCTTTCCGCTGCTCGCGCTGAGCCGCGGCTTGGTGCTGGAGCGAGGGGATCTCTGGTCGCACGAGGCAGTTGTCGCGAGAGAGTTGGGACTGCTCTCGCTGATTCGAGTCCCCGGTCTTTTCCGGGCGGTGCGCGAAGGCGAGTGGCTCCGCGCGGACGGCAGACGCGGAATTTTGGAGCGCTCCGCCGAAGGAGATGCCGAGCGCATCGAGGAAGTGGAAGTTTGAGAGAAACGAAAAGAAAGCGCGTGCCGGTCGCAACTCACGACCGGCACGCGCTTTTCGCTGTTCGGAAACGAAACCGTAAATTCGCTTTTTGGGTACAAAAAATGGAGATAGTAGGGTTCGAACCTGCGACCTTCCGCACGTCAAGCGGATGCTCTCCCAGTTGAGCTATATCTCCAGCGAGGTTCAGTATAGCGGAAGGAGAAGAAAAAAGCAAGCGGAAATTTTATTTTTTTTGACGGCGCGGCGGGCGCAGGGCGTAGCGGGATAAGAGCGGTCGGAAGGCCGAGGGCAGCGCGAGTTTTTCGAGCTCCGCGCGGGTCACAAAGATGCCGCTCCGCGCGAGTTCCTTCCGGTTTCGCCGGGGCTCGGTGGCAGAGAGCGGCTCCGCAATCTGCACCTCGTAGGCGCTCATATGCCACTCGATGTGGGTGAACACATGGTGGAAAGGCGGGAGGGCTTGGATGCGGAGCGGGGTAAAGCCGCGCTCGTGCACCAGCTTTAAAACCTCTTCCTCCGAGAGCGTTCCGGGGAAGCCGGGAAACTCAAACATCCCGGCGAGCAGGCCCTTTGACGGGCGCTGCCGCACATAGAAGCGCTCGCCGTCCCGGAGTACGAGTACGGTGCGCACTTCGTTCGGCGCGGCTTTTTCGGTGCGCGGCGCGGCAGAGTCTCCTGAATGCCGAGTCTTCTGCCGTCGCACTGTGCGGCGACCGGACAGCGCTCGCAGAGCGGCGCACCGTTCGGAATGCAAACCAGGGCGCCCAGTTCCATGAGGGCCTGGTTAAAGTCCGCGACCGGAAAGTTCTTCCAATCGGCATAGACCAGTTGCCAGAGTAAATCCTGCAGACGTTCGGTGAAGGCCTGCTTGGTCGCGGGCTCCATGATATCGTCCTCGCAGGCCGTGAGCCTCGAGAAGACGCGGAGCACATTGCCGTCGACCGCCGGAACGGGGACATTGTAGGCAATGGAGGCAATTGCACCCGCCGTATAGGGGCCTATGCCCGGGAGCTCTCGGAGTTCAAGCGGATCCACGGGCAGTTCGCCGCCGTGGTCGCGGAGCAGAACCTGGGCGCATTTTTTAATATTGCGCGCGCGGGTGTAGTAGCCGAGCCCCTCCCAGAGCCGCAAAAGGGTTTCGTCCGGGCAGGCAGCGATGGCTTCCAGGGTGGGGAGCGCCTCCCGAAAGCGCACAAAGTACTCCTTCACGGCTTCCACGCGCGTCTGCTGCAGCATGATCTCGGAAATCCAGACATCCTCCGGGTTTCCGGTATCTCTCCAGGGGAGGGAGCGCTTGTTTTTCTGATACCAGTGCAGAAGCAGTTCCGCATCGGCGCTGTTTTGTAATGCCATGACGAGAGCCTTTCCTTTGTCTTTCCTATGAGCTGTCCTTGCTATGTTCTGTATTGTAGCATGCCCGCGGGAAAAGCAGAAAGCAGCTTACGGGAATCGCAGCTCTTTTCTGCTGTTTGCTTGAATTCGGCCACAACTTTGTTTAGAATGAAAGTTGAAATAATTACTCGTCGACTTCTTTATGAAAGGGAGGTAACGGTTATGGCATTGGTCACTTCGGCGGAGATGTTCCGTAAGGCATATGAGGGCGGTTACGCCATCGGCGCATTCAACGTCAACAACATGGAAATTGTGCAGGCAATTACGGAGGCAGCTGCCGAGCTTAAGTCCCCGGTGATTCTGCAGGCTTCCGCGGGCGCGAGAAAGTACGCAAACTCGATTTATCTCGTGAAGCTCGTTGAGGCGGCGGTCGAGCTGCACCCGGAGGTCCCGATGGTGCTCCACCTGGATCACGGCGCGGATTTCGCGACCTGCAAGGACTGCATTGACGGCGGCTTTACTTCGGTCATGATTGACTTCTCGAGCCACAGCTTCGAGGACAACATCGCAGAGACCAAGAAGGTTGTCGAGTACGCACACGCACACGGCGTTGTGGTCGAGGCTGAGCTCGGCACGCTGGCGGGCGTTGAGGATGATGTCTGCGTCGAGGAGGGCATGTCCTCCTACACGAGACCGGAAGAGGTCGAGGAATTCGTGAGCCGCACGGGCTGCGACTCCCTCGCAATCGCAATCGGCACGAGCCACGGTGCTTACAAGTTCAAGCCGGGCACGAATCCGGAGCTTCGCCTCGACATCCTCGAGGAAGTGAAGAAGAGACTGCCGGGCTTCCCGATTGTTCTGCACGGCGCATCTTCCGTCCCGCAGGAGTACGTGAAGATTATCAACGCAAACGGCGGTCAGCTGAAGGACGCAATCGGTGTTCCGGAGGATCAGCTCCGCGCGGCGGCAAGAAGCGCGGTCTGCAAGATCAACATTGACTCCGACCTTCGCCTCGGCATGACGGCAGGCATTCGCCAGCACTTCAACGAGCACCCGGATCACTTTGACCCGAGACAGTACCTCGGCGACGGCAGAGCCAATGTCAGGCAATTGTCGCGCACAAGATCACGGAAGTTCTGGGATCGAATAACAGAATCTAAGCAGTCGGCAGCAAATCAGATACAGAAGAGAGGCGTTTTTACATGGCAGAGAAGAATCTGGACTGGGGTAACATTGGCTTCGCCTATCACGTGACGGATCAGCGCTACGTTTCTAACTATAAGAACGGCGCGTGGGATGAAGGCGGTCTCACGGCGGATGCGACCGTGTGCATTTCGGAGTGCGCGGGTATCCTGCAGTATTGCCAGGAGGTCTTTGAGGGCCTCAAGGCATATCGCACCGAGGACGGCAGCATTGTGACCTTCCGCCCCGACCTGAACGCGAAGCGCATGGCGGAGTCCGCGCGTTATCTTGAAATGCCGGCTTTTCCGGAGGAGAGATTCCTGGAAGCGGTGGATGCGGTCGTCAAGGCAAATGCGGACTGGGTTCCGCCCTACGGCAGCGGTGCTTCTCTGTACCTGCGCCCCTATATGTTTGCGAGCGGACCGGTAATCGGCGTGAAGCCATCGGATGAATACCAGTTCCGTCTGTTTGCGACCCCGGTGGGTCCCTACTTTAAGGGCGGCGCAAAGCCGACCACGCTCTGCGTGAGCAAGTACGACCGCGCGGCACCGCACGGCACGGGACACATTAAGGCGGGTCTCAACTACGCGATGAGTCTGCATGCCTATGTGGACGCACATGCGCGCGGCTTTGACGAGAACATGTACTTAGACGCTGCGACCAGAACCTATATCGAGGAGACGGGCGGCGCCAACTTCCTCTTCGTGACGAAGGACGGCGTTCTCGTGAGCCCGAAGTCGGATTCCATTCTGCCCTCGATTACACGGCGCTCCCTCCTTTACATCGCGGAGCACATGCTCGGCATGAAGACGGAGCACAGAGCGGTCAAGTTCTCCGAGTTAAAGGATTTTGCGGAGGCGGGTCTCTGCGGCACGGCGGCGGTCATCAGCCCGGTGGGCCGTGTCGTGAACGGCGAGGAGGTCATAGACTTCCCCTCCGGTACGGAGAAGATGGGGCCGGTGCTTCAGAAGCTCTACGACACGATTACGGGCATTCAGTCCGGTCACATTGCGGGACCGGAGGGCTGGATTCGCAAGATTTGCTGAGCAAAGAACGCTTGATACAAGTGAACAGAAAGTCCCCGCGCGAGTCTTCGGCGGGGACTTTTTTTGTGAAGGAGGCAGGGTGCGGGAGAGTTATTCCTTTGGACCGGTCTTTGACCGGAACAGTCATACACTTATTTTGGGGAGTTTTCCCTCGGTGCAGTCAAGGGCGGCGGGCTTCTACTATGCGAACCCGCAGAACCGTTTCTGGCGTATGTTAGCGGCGGTCTACGGGGCGGAAGTGCCCGGCAGCATAGAAGAAAAGCGGGCGCTGCTCCTCTCAAACGGGCTTGCTCTCTGGGACGTGCTGGAGCGCTGCGAGATTCAGGGGTCGAGCGATGCGAGCATACGGGGCGCGGTTCCGGTGGATATCGAGACGGTCACGAGAGAGGCAAAAATACGCCGCGTGCTCGTAAACGGCACGACCGCGGCGAAGTACTATGCGCGTTATCTGGAACCGAAGACGGGGATAGCGGCTACCTGCCTGCCTTCGACCAGTCCGGCGAATGCGGCCTACCGCTTGGAGCGCCTCACGGCGCTCTGGGGTGCCGCGCTGCTTAAGGAGGAGGGCTGAATGGGGACTTGGTATGTGCTGCTACAGCGATGGCATTTGGAAGTCGCTGTGGTGCTCGGTTTTCTCTTAGACCTCTTGCTCGGCGATCCGGAGCATTGGTTTCACCCGGTGCGCCTCATCGGGGGGCTCGTGCGGGAACTCGAGCGGCGGCTCTACCCGAAGGCGGGACCGCCGGTCGCTGCCTTTTGGAACGGCCTCTTCCTCTGGCTCTGCTGTGTCGGCGCGGTCGGCGGGAGCGTGTATCTTTTGACCGGAGTGCTCCGGCAGCATTTCTTCTTGGCGGGCTTTGCCTTTGAAATCCTGCTCTCGTATCAGCTCCTCGCGGCGCGCTGCCTTTCGGACAGCGCAGCGGCGGTGGCGCGTGCCTAAAGGAGGGCGGTCTTACGGCGGGGCGAAAGGCGGTGTCCTATATTGTGGGGCGGGACACGGAAGAACTCAGCGAGGCCGCTGTCATCCGGGCTACGGTCGAGACCGTTGCCGAAAACACTTCGGACGGGGAGATTGCGCCCCTCTTTTTCCTTATCTTCTTCGGTGTGGCGGGAGGTTGGGTCTATAAGGCCGTGAATACCATGGATTCGATGCTCGGCTACAACAATGCGCGCTACCGTCTCTTCGGGAGAGCGGCAGCGCGCATGGATGATGTCTTCAATTGGATACCGGCAAGGCTTGCCGCGCTTTTTTTGATGGTTGCGGCGGCACTCGGCGGACAGGATGCGGGCAGAGCCTTTCGCATCTTTCGACGGGATCGCTACCGCCACGCGAGTCCCAACTCCGCGCAGACCGAGAGTGTCATGGCGGGGGCCCTCGGGGTCAGGCTTGCGGGACCCGCGCGATACTTCGGCGAGATCAAGGAAAAACCCTACATCGGGGATGATACGCGGGACATCGAGACAGCGGATATTGCGCGCGCCAATCGCATGCTCTTCCTTGCGTCTTGGATCGGGCTGGTTGTCTTCCTCCTTGCCCGCGTGTTACTCGAGATGCTTATGGCCGGGCTTGCGCTTAAGCTGCAGCCAGCGGCGCTCGCATTTCCGAATCTACTTTAAGCGGAAGCTCACGTGCAGCCCCTCGGTGCGCTTCTCGAAGAGATTCGTGGAGTCGATGAAGGGGACAAATTTCTTGAACTGAAAGTTTCTCACGTCAAAGTCCGGGAACTGCTTATTCAAGAAGTTTCCGAGCTGACTCGAGGGGATCCAGCCCTCCTCGTCCGAATTCTCCTCCCAAATCTGAATGAGGGCTTTTCGAACCGCTTTTAGGCGCATACCCATGCCGGAGTTCGAGGCGTTGCCGCCCTTCTCGCTGTGCTCGCCCTCGCTGCTCTTTTTCGGCCTGGGCCGGGAGCGGGTTTGCGGGCTGGTTCGCGCGGTAGAGGAGGTCTATGTACGAGAACTTACTGCAGGCGGAGATGAAGCTCTTCGGCGTTTTCTGCTCGCCCATGCCGAGCACATAAAATTTCGGATTCGCGGAGCGCGCCGCGAGGCGTGTGAAAGTCGGAGTCCGAGGAGACAATGCAGAAGCAATCAAAGCGTCCCTGATAGAGCAGGTCCATGGCATCGATGATGAGGGCGGAGTCCGAGGAATTCTTGCCCGACACATTGGAGTATTGCTGTATGGGTTGAACGGAGTTATCGAGTATCACATTGCGCCAGCTTCCCATCTGCGGTGTGGTCCAGTCCCCGTAGATGCGCTTGATGTTGACACTGCCGAGATTGTTGGCCTCGGAGAGCACGATGGGCAGGTACTTCGGCGCGATGTTTTCGGCGTCAATCAGTACGGCGACGCGGCGCTCTCTCTCCTCATTGTTCATGCGAATATCCTTTCTCTTTTGACATAGCGCGCCGAGCTGCGCTATACTGGAAATACTCATTGTCAAGCGTGAGAATCGTAGTTATTGACACGCTTATTATAAGAAAGAGGAAAGAAATTGTCCATAAAAAGCTGGAAAGGAGCGCTGTTTGCGCTGGGTTTGGGATTTGGGGTCTGTGCGGCACTGCCGAGCAATGTACGCGCAGAAGAGCAGAAGCTGATACAGACGGTTGAAAATCGCCTGCATCCGGATAGCGCAGCGCTTCCTCGCAGGGCTGAATACGGGTATGTGTCGGAGGACGCCAATGCGGTCATTGCGCGTCTGCTTTCCTACGAGACAGATGCCGAGCGCAAGGAGATGCGCAGGCAGTTCTATCTGAACAGCGTCTGGTATCGTCAGGACGCGCAGTATGTCGATGAGAACGGCAAGCCCTATCTCCTGGTCTATGAGGGTGCGGCTTCCGACCGGAAAAAGCTGAGCTATGAATTGCTCGCAGGTCTCCCCTTCTTTTCAAATGCCAATGTCTTGATTACGACCAAGGGCGATAAGTTGATTGCGGCCGTTGAGCTGGGGCGGCCCTTTTCGGAGGCGGAGGCCTACCGGAATTACCGGAACTTACTCCGTCTGCAGGGCCTCACGGAAGAAGTGAAGGCGCAGACCGCGGGTAAGACCCAGCGGGAAAAGGCGCAGTTTATTTGCGACACGGTCGCAAAGCGCCTCAACTACGACTACAGTCTGCAGCAGAACTGCCTGCAGGATGTAGTGGTATCGCAGCGCACGGCCTGTGTGGGCTATAACGGTTTGACCGAGCTCCTGTTTCGGAGTGTCGGACTCTCCTATGTGAACATGATCGCAAACAACCGGGAGACCGGTGTCATGCACATCTTCGGAACCTCCAAGATCGACGGAAACTGGCTGATCTTTGATACGAGTAACTATGACAACGAGAGCGGCCCCCTTGATACGAGCTATATCTTCTCGGAACTTGAGCATGAGGCAAAGGGCTACCGCGACTTTAAACTCCTGCAGGGAGAGAGACTGAACTGATGGACCTCTTTGACTATATGCGCGAGAATGCGCTCCGACAGGAGGCACCGCTTGCCGTGCGCATGCGGCCCCGAAGCTTGGAGGAGATTGCGGGGCAGACGCATATCCTCGGCGAGGGAAAGCTTCTGTACCGCGCCGTGCGGGCGGATGCCGTGGGATCCATGATTCTCTACGGACCGCCGGGCAGCGGAAAAACCACGATTGCGGAAGTCATATCCCGCGAGACCAAATCCGAGTTTTGCCGTCTGAATGCGACGACGGCCGGCAAAAAAGAGATGGAGGAAGTGATTCAAGAAGCCCGCGAGAACTTTGGGCGCGGCAAGCGAACCACCCTCTTTGTCGACGAGATACACCGCTTTCACAAGGGGCAGCAGGATTTTCTGCTCCCCTATGTGGAGGACGGAACCGTTGCGCTGATCGGCGCGACAACCGAAAATCCTTTTTTTGAAGTCAATGCAGCGCTGCTTTCGCGCTCCCGCATTTTTGAATTAAAACCACTTGCGGCGGCGGATATCGCAGCGCTGCTTCGTCGTGCCATGGAGGATAAGGAGCGCGGGTACGGGAACTGGCGCGCCGAGCTCACAGAGGAGGCCTGTGCCTTTCTTTCGGACGCAGCGGGGGGCGATGCGCGGACCGCGCTGAATGCGCTGGAACTTGCGATGAAGACGACGCCTCCGGATGCGGACGGCGTGTTGCGCCTTACCCTTCCGGTTGCGGAGGAGTGTATCCAGAAGCGCGCCGTACGCTACGATAAGGACGGTGACAATCACTACGACACGATTTCCGCCTTTATCAAAAGTATGCGCGGCTCGGACCCGGATGCCGCGATTTACTATCTGGCGCGCATGCTCTACGCCGGAGAAGACCCGCGCTTTCTCGCGCGGCGCATTGTAATCTGTGCGGCGGAGGATGTGGGCAATGCGGACCCGATGGCGCTGGTGGTCGCGGAGAGCATGGCCGCGGCGCTTGACCGCATCGGCATGCCGGAGGGGAAGCTCTTACTCAGTCAGGCCTGCCTCTATGTGGCCTCGGCGCCGAAATCGAATGCGGCGACCACGGCGATTTTTTCGGCACTGGAGCTCGCGGAGCGCACGGCGACCGCGCCGATTCCGCCCTATTTACAGGATGCCCACTACCGCGGGCACGAGCAGCTCGGCAGAGGCAAGGGCTATCTCTATCCGCACGACTTCCCGGGCAACTATGTGGAACAGACGTATCTGCCGGAGAGCCTTAAGGGAAGCGCGCTTTACCGACCGAGCGACAACGGAAAAGAAGCCGAAATCAAAGCGCGGCTTAAAAGGCTGAAGGCAGCGGGAGAGGAGGGCCATGACGGAAGAAAGACTTGAGAGCCTAAGCCTCACGGAACTCAGAGAACTCGCGAGAGAGCGAGGCCTCTCCGGCGTGAGTGCGCTCAGAAAGCAGGACTTGATTCAGAAACTGAGGGGGAGAGCCGCGGAGCCGGATCGAGCAGGCGGTCTCCGAACTGCCGCCCGAACTTCGGGAGGCGGCGGACGGCGGAACCCTCGCCTCGGGCCTTTTGGAGATTGTGAGTGAGGGAGGCTTCGGATTTCTCCGCTCGGCGAATTACCTCCCGGGTGAAGAAGATGTCTATGTATCGCCCTCGCAGATACGGCGTTTTCGCCTGAGAACCGGCGACCTTGTGACCGGTGTGAAGCGCCTTCGCGGTGAAAAGGAGCGCTACAGCGCCCTGCTCTATGTGAACACGGTAAACGGCGTGCGCGCCGGGGAGCTCAGCCGCGCAAACTTTGAGGAGATGACCCCGATTTTTCCGAGCGAGCGCATTCCGCTTTCGGAGGGCAAAAAGTCTTCGCTTGCGCTCCGGGTGATTGACCTGATTGCGCCGATCGGCAAAGGGGCAGCGCGGCCTCATCGTCGCGCCGCCGAAGGCCGGTAAGACCACGCTCTTAAAGGAAATCGCGAAGGCCGTGCGGTGCACGCGCCCCGAGATTCATCTGATTGTACTGTTGATCGACGAGAGACCGGAGGAGGTCACGGACATCAAGGAGTACATCGCGGATCCGGAAGTCGAGGTCATATACTCGACCTTTGACCGGGAGCCCGAGCAGCACAGAAGGGTCGCCGAGATGGCAATCGAGCGGGCGCGCCGCATCACGGAGCAGCACAGGGATGTGATGATACTGCTCGACTCGATTACGCGCCTTGCGCGCGCCTATAACCTAACGGTTACCCCCTCGGGGCGCACGCTCTCGGGCGGTCTGGATCCCCGCCTCTCTACATGCCGAAGCGCTTCTTCGGCGCGGCGCGGAACATGCGGGAGGGCGGCAGTCTCACGATACTCGCGACCGCCCTCGTCGAGACGGGAAGCCGCATGGACGATGTCATCTACGAGGAATTCAAGGGCACCGGCAATATGGAGCTCATGCTGGACCGCAGGCTCGCGGAGCGGCGCATTTTTCCGGCAATCGATATCGCGCGGAGCGGAACCCGGAGAGAGAGCTGTTGCTCTCCCCGCTTGCGCAGAGCGGCGTCGCAAAACTTAGGAGGATGCGGGGCAACGGCAGCGGGGAACAGCAGACGGAACAGATACTCGAGCTCTTTTCGGAGAGCGAGGACAACGAAACCCTCTTAAAACGGCTTCGGGACGGCAAATAAAAGCGTTTTCCGGACTTGCGGAGCGTTGACAAGCATGATATACTGTGAAAGCTGTTTTTCTATGGGAATGGGAACGGAAAAGCGGTTCGCCGCTTTCATAAAAGATCAAGATTAAAGTGAGGTGAAACAAATGAAAGAGGGAATCCATCCGAATTACTACCAGGCAACGGTGACTTGCAACTGCGGCAACACCTTTGTGACCGGTTCCACGAAGCCGGAGATTCACGTTGAGGTCTGCTCCAAGTGCCACAGCTTCTACACCGGTCAGCAGAAGACTGCCGGCGCGCGCGGACGCATTGAGAAGTTCAACAAGAAGTACGGCGTGAAGGGCGAGTAAAAAATAAACAGGGGACAGGGGCTGAGGGTAGACTCAGCCCCTGTTTTACGTTAAAACGCTTCAGAGAGGAGGCGAAGTATGGCGAAACAAAAATACTCCGGCATCGGCGGACAGGCGATACTGGAAGGCATCATGATGAAAAACGGGGAGTATTACGCCTGCGCGGTGCGCCGCGAAGATAAGAGCATTGCGGTGGATCGGCAGCGTTACGTGAGTCTCACGGATCGTTACCCGCTCTTTCGACTGCCCTTTGTGCGCGGCGTGTTCAGCTTTGCGGATTCCATGATACTCGGTATGCGCGCGCTGAACTGGTCGGCGGAGATTTACGCGGAGGGAGAGGAGGAAGAGGAGGAGCCCTCGAAGTTTGAGCGTTTCCTTGAGAAGACCTTCGGCGAAAAGGCCATGAAGGTGATGATGGGTGTCATCATGGCGTTTCCTTCCTCGCGGCCATAGGCATTTTTATGCTGTTGCCCATGTTTCTCGCGGGACTTTTGCGCCGTGTTCTCGCAAACGAGACCTTGATTGCGGTCTTGGAGGGCGTATTCCGCATCCTGATTTTCATTCTCTACATCAAGGCAATTTCGCGCATGGAGGACATACACCGCACCTTTATGTACCACGGGGCCGAGCATAAGTGCATCAACTGCGTGGAGCACGGGCTTCCGCTCACGGTCGAGAATGTGATGAAGAGCTCCAAGGAGCACAAGCGCTGCGGAACCAGCTTCATCCTGATCGTGATGATGATTTCGATTCTTTTCTTTATTGTGATACGGCCCGAGACACTTTTGCTCCGCGCGGTATCGCGCATCCTCTTGATGCCGGTGATTGCGGGTGTCTCCTATGAGTTTCTCCGTTTTACGGGCACGCACGACTCCGCATTCGTGAATGCGCTGAGCCGCCCGGGCATGTGGATGCAGGGGCTCACGACCACGGAACCGACGCCCGAAATGGCGGAAGTCGCGATTCAGGCGGTCGAGGCGGTTTTTGACTGGAGAGAGTATCTGAGAAAGAACTTTGATGCGACGTTTCCGGAGACGGAGACAAACGCATGAGCGCAGAGACCCTTCGGGAGGCAGAGCGCCGCGGGGGCGGAAATCCTCGCGGCGGCGGGCAGAGAAGAAGCCGCGCAGACCGCGCGGCTTCTTCTCTGCCATCTGCTGAACTTTAACTTTACGGACTATGTGCTGGCGCGGGAAGACTTGCTTTCGCCGCGCGACGCCGCGCGCTACGAGGAATTGCTGACGCGCCGGGCAAGCGGCGTGCCGCTCCAGTACTTAACCCGGGAACAGAATTTCTGCGGCCTCTCCCTCTATGTGGACGAGCGGGTACTGATTCCGCGCCAGGACACCGAGTGTCTGGTCGAGGAAGTACTGCGGGACGGGGCAGGCGGAGACTTACTTGACCTCTGTACGGGGAGCGGCTGCATTCCGCTGGCGCTTCTAAAGCACGGGAACTTTTTGTGTGCGCTCGGCGCGGACATCTCGGTAGAGGCGCTCGCGGTCGCGGAGATAAACCGTGCGCGGACGGGATTGGCGCTAAGCCTCCGGCAGTCGGATCTCTTTTCGGAGATTCCGGAGCGCTTCGATGTGATCACGGCGAATCCGCCCTACATTGAGAGCGCGGAAATTGAGACCCTGAGCGTTGAAGTGCGGAATCACGAGCCGCGGCTTGCGCTCGACGGCGCGGCGGACGGGCTCGCCTTTTACCGCCGCCTTGCGGCGGAGAGCGGCGCGCACCTTAAGCCGGGCGGCAGACTTTATCTTGAAATCGGTATGTCGCAGGGAGCGGCGGTTGCTTCGCTCCTTAAAGCGGCCGCTTTTTCGGACATACAAATCATTCGGGATCTCGCGGGGCGGGATCGCATTGTGAAAGGGAGCATGCATGCTGGAGGAACATCTGAGCGAGGCGCTGCGCCGCTATGAGGAAGTGATGGCAGAGCTCTCCGTGCCGGAAACCCACGGGGACAGCGCGCTCTTACAGCGACTTTTAAAAGAACAGGCGGAGCTTTCGCCCCTGGTCTCCTGTGTCGAGGCACTGCGTAATGCCGAACAAAGGGAGGCAGAGGCCCTCTCCATGCTCGGAGAGGAAAAGGACGAAGAGCTTAGGGCGCTCGCAAAGGAGGAACTTTGGGAGGCGCGGCGCGAAAAGGAAGCGCAGGCGGCAAAGCTAAAAGAATTGCTCCTGCCGAAGGATCCGAACGACGAGAAAAACGTGGTGCTCGAGATTCGTGCGGGCGCCGGAGGCGATGAGGCCGCGCTCTTTGCGGCTGAACTCTTTCGCATGTACCGCCAGTACGCGGAGCACCGCGGCTGGAAGGTTGAGATTGATGACTTCCACGAAAGCGGGCTCGGCGGCATGAAGGAAGTCATTGCGACGGTGCGCGGGCGGGGCGCGTTTTCGCGGCTCAAGTTTGAGTCCGGCGTGCACCGCGTGCAGCGTGTCCCGGCGACCGAGGCGGGCGGGCGCATCCACACGAGCACCGCGAGTGTGGCCGTTATGCCGGAGGCGGAGGAAGTCGATGTGCAGCTTGATTTAAAAGATGTGCGCATCGACGTGATGCGCGCATCCGGAAACGGCGGTCAGTGCGTCAACACGACGGATTCGGCGGTGCGCTTAACGCACTACCCGACCGGCATTGTGATCTACTCGCAGACCGAGAAGTCACAGCTCCAGAATAAGGAGAAGGCCTTCCGCCTGCTTCGGAGTAGCTCTACGCGCTGGAACTCGAGCGGCGGCAGAATGAGACCGCGGAGGCGCGGCGCGCCCAGATCGGGAGCGGCGACCGCTCGGAAAAGATACGAACCTATAACTTCCCGCAGGGGCGCGTGACCGACCACAGGATTAAACTCACGCTCTACAACATAGACCGCGTCATGGACGGCGATTTGGATGAAATTCTGGATGCCCTGATTCACGCCTCGCGCGCTGCGGAGCTCGCCGGAAGCGCCGACTCGGAAAGCGCTGGAAAAGGGAGCGGGAATTCGCTATGATGAGACTGGCATCGCGATAAAGACCTAAGGGGGACAGAAAAATGAACGAGACCAAGCCCGGCATTGAGGCGCTCTACGGAGAAGAGAGCGAGAGCGCGCGGAAGCGCTATGCGCATTTGCAAGAAAAGTTTACGGAGGAATTCGGCGCGGCAGAGCTCCGCTATTTCTCCGCGCCCGGCAGAACGGAGATTATCGGAAACCACACGGATCACAACGGCGGTAAGATACTGGCGGGCAGCATTACGCTCGACACCATCTGTGCCGCGGCACCGACCGATGACGGTATTATTACGATTGTGAGCGAGGGCTATCGCCCGGTCACGGTAGACACCAAGGCGCTCTCGGAGACCCCGAAGGAAGACGGTTCCAGGTCCCTGGTTGCGGGAATGGCGGAGGCTGCGGAGAACTTCGGTTACAAGGTGGGCGGTTTTCGCGCCTATGTGACGAGCGAAGTCATTGCCTCGGCGGGCGTTTCGAGCTCGGCTTCGTTTGAGATGCTGGTCTGCACCGTACTCAATGCCTTTTATAACGACGGCAAGATGAGCGTTGCGGACTATGCGCGCATGGGCCAGTACGCGGAGAACCACTGGTGGAACAAGAGCTCCGGGCTCATGGACCAGATGGCCTGCGCGGCGGGCGGCGTGATTTTTCTCGATTTCTCCGAGGGCGTCCGCTACGAGACCATAGACTTCGCCTTCGACGACTACGACATGGATCTCTTTATCCTGAACACCGGCAAGGGGCATGCGGATCTCACCGAAGAGTACTCCTCCATCCCGCACGAGATGTATGCGGTCGCGGAAAAACTCGGCGAGAGCCGACTTGCGGATGTGAGCGAACTCGTGCTGCTCACGACCCTCGGCGGCATGCGGGAAAAGCTCGGAAACGACAGAGCCCTGCTTCGCGCCCTGCATTTCTTCGAGGAGAACAAGCGCGTCGATGAGGCGCGGGCGGCGGTCGCGGCGGGCGACAGCGACAAGCTTTTACGGCTCATGGGCGAGAGCGGCAAGTCCTCCTACGAGTGGCTGCAGAACGCCTACTGCATCGAGGACCCGAAGGAGCAGTCGATTCCGCTGGCGCTCTGCCTCACGGAGCTCTTCTTAAAGCGCTGCGCGCGCGGTACCTGCCGCATCCACGGCGGCGGCTTTGCGGGCGTCATCATGGCGATACTTCCGAAGGAGGAGCGCGAGGACTACGCGGCTTTCATGTCGCAGTTCTTCGGCAAAGAGAATATCTACCGCATGGGCCTGCGTCGCTACGGCGCGGTGGAAGTGAGTCTCTGAGAGAGTGCACAAAAATTTCACCGAAGTTTGTACAAAATGACGGGTAGTCATTACTAAATACTTAGCTAAGCCGATAGAATCAAGGACCCTTTTGAAGAAGAATAGGATTTTCTAGGAAAAGTATAGAAAATCCTATTTTTTTTTGTGCTTCGACTTGGTATTCTTGTCCCATCACTGAAATGCGAATGCGCATACAGAAAGAGGAGGAGTCAGTTATGAAGAAGGCAATTAGCATCATCGCAGCTGTGGCGATGGCGACCACGATGCTTGCGGCTTGCGGCGGCGGCGGCAAGACCGAGAGCAGCTCTGCGGCGGCAAGCGGCAGCGAGAGCGCAAGCGAGACCATGGCTGCGGGCGGCGAGACCGGAATGGTTGCAAACAAGGATAAGCCCTTGGTTTGGTACAACCGTCAGCCCTCGAACAGCTCCACGGGCGAGCTCGACAAAGAGGCACTTCACTTCAACGACAAGACCTACTATGTCGGCTTCGACGCAAACCAGGGTGCCGAGCTCCAGGGTGAGATGATTGTCGAGTACATCAAGAAGCACGCTGCCGAGATCGACAAGAACGGCGACGGCACGATCGGTTACGTCCTTGCTATCGGGGACATCGGCCACAACGACTCGATCGCTCGTACGAGAGGTGTCAGAAAGGCACTCGGCACGGCGGTTGAGAAGGACGGCGCAATCGATTCCACGCCGGCAGGCACGAACGTCGACGGCATGGCAACGGTTGTCAAGGACGGCGAGATCGAAGTGGACGGCAAGACCTACAAGGTCAGAGAGCTGGCTTCGCAGGAGATGAAGAACGCAGCGGGCGCTACCTGGGATGCTGCAACGGCAGGAAACGGCATCAGCACCTGGGCTTCCTCCTTCGGCGATCAGATTGACATTGTCGCATCGAACAACGACGGCATGGGCATGTCCATGTTCAACGCTTGGTCCAAGGAGAAGGGTGTTCCGACCTTCGGTTACGACGCAAACTCCGACGCAGTCGCTGCGATTCCGGAGGGCTACGGCGGCACCATCAGCCAGCACGCAGACGTTCAGGCTTACCTCACGCTCAGAGTGCTGAGAAACCTTCTCGACGGTGTGGATGTCGACACGGGCATCGGCACGGCGGATGAGGCAGGCAATGTCCTCACCGCAGCAGATTACAAGTATGTGCCGGAGGAGAGATCCTACTACGCACTGAACCTTGCGGTCACCGCAGACAACTATCAGGACTTCGCGGATGCAACCAAGGTCTATGCACCGGTCGCAAACAAGCTGGATGCAACGAAGCATGCAGAGAAGAAGGTCTGGCTGAACACCTACAACGCGGCGGATAACTTCCTTGGCTCCACCTACAAGCCCCTGCTGAAGAACTACGAGGCGCTGCTGAACCTGAAGGTCGATTACGTGGATGGCGACGGACAGACCGAGTCCAACATCACGAACCGCCTCGGCAACCCGAGCCAGTACGATGCATTCGCAATCAACATGGTGAAGACGGACAATGCAGCTTCCTACACCGCAATTCTGAACCAGTAAACGAAGCTTGTGTTTTGGGGGTATCGGGGGCACACCTGATACCCCTGTTCTAATTATTGGGAGAAGAACCATGTCAGATCAAAAAGAAGATATCATCTTATCCATACGAGGTATGTCGAAGTCCTTCGGCAGAAACCGCGTTCTGGATCACATTGAGCTCAATTTGAGACGGGGCTCCGTCATGGGGCTCATGGGAGAGAACGGCGCCGGAAAGTCCACCATGATGAAGTGCCTCTTCGGAAGCTATCAGAAGGACGAGGGCGAGATTATTCTCGACGGACACGAGGTCTCGTTTCGGGGCCGAAAGACGCATTGGAAAACGGAATTGCCATGGTTCATCAGGAGCTGAATCAGTGCCTGGAGCGCTCGGTTGTGGACAACCTCTTCCTCGGGCGCTACCCCGTGAATTCCATGGGCATTGTGGATGAGGCGAGAATGAAGAAAGAGGCGGCGGAGCTCTTCCGAAGTCTCGGCATGACCGTGAACCTGACCCAGCCGATGCGCAACATGTCTGTCTCACAGCGGCAGATGTGCGAGATTGCAAAGGCAATTTCTTACAATTCCAAGATTATCGTGCTGGATGAGCCGACCTCCTCGCTCACCGAGCCCGAGGTCAGAAAGTTGTTCGCGATGATGCGGAAACTCCGGGATCAGGGCATCTCCCTCATTTACATCTCGCACAAGATGGATGAGATTTTTGAGATTTGCGACCAGGTCTCGGTGCTCCGAGACGGCAAGCTGGTCATGACGAAGGACACGAAGGACACCGACTTAAACGAGCTGATCGCAGCCATGGTCGGACGCTCGCTCGAGAATCGTTTCCCGCCGGTCGACAATACGCCGGGCAAGGACATCCTCTCGATTCAGCACCTCTCGACCAAGTTCGAGCCGCACATTCAGGACGTGAGCTTTAATGTCCGCGAGGGCGAGATCTTCGGTCTCTACGGCCTGGTCGGTGCGGGCAGAACGGAGCTCCTCGAGACCATTTCGGCATACGCACCCGCGCTGCGGGCCGCGTCTATTACGGCGGCGAGCTCATGAACTTCAACTCGGCGAAGGAGGCCATGGAGCACGGCTTCGCGCTGATTACCGAGGAGAGAAAGGCCAACGGTCTCTTCCTCAAGGGAGACCTCACCTTTAACACGACCATTGCGAACCTGAAGCACTATAAGAACGGTCCGGCGCTCTCCGAACAGAGGATGACAAAGGCGACCACGAAGCAGTTGAAGACCATGCGCACCAAGTGCATGGGTCCCGAGGATTTGATTTCGAGTCTCTCGGGCGGAAACCAGCAGAAGGTCATCTTCGGCAAGTGGCTCGAGCGAGAGCCGCGCGTCTTCATGATGGATGAGCCGACCCGCGGTATCGACGTCGGCGCGAAATATGAGATCTACGACCTCATCATCCGCATGGCGAAGGAGGGCAAGACCATCATCGTGGTTTCCTCCGAGATGCCGGAGATTCTGGGAATCACGAACCGCATCGGTGTGATGTCGAACGGCTATCTGTCCGGCATTGTCGAGACCAAAGAGACCAATCAGGAAGAACTGTTGCGTCTCAGCGCAAAGTACCTGTAAAGTGAGGAGAGAGTTATGAGTCAGTTAGGAAATGAGAAGGACGCTGCGATGCGCGCCGAGGAAGAGGCAAAGCTCCTCGAGCCGATTCGCGCACATGTCGGAGAGATACAGGCTAAGATCGATGCGCTCCGCAAGGACGGCAGCGATCAGGTACAGAAGCTGAAGAACCGCATTCAGCTCTTAAAGAAGATAAGCACATTCAAAAGGACAAGAAGGATGCGCTGATTGCCGAGGCGACTGCGGCGCTCACGGCGGCACAGGCTGTCGAGAGTAAGAACCAGGCCGAGGTCTCGGGGCTCGTTGCCGAGGCGGAGAGCTACTTAAAAGAGCACTACGAGAAGGATTATCTGGGGCCGGTCACCGAAAACTGCAAGAAGGACAAGGAGAGCGCAAAGGCACGCTATCAGGCGCGCGTCGCGGAGCTCGGCAAGGAGCATGAGAAAGAACTGGCTCGCCTTCGCGCAGAGGGCGGTGCGGATCTGCAGCAGGAGCTGAAGGACGAGAACTACGTCTACAAGAACAAGCTTTTTGATGCGAAGATCAATTACGAGCAGGAACTTCAGGCCATCAAAGGACAGAAGACACGAGGCCTTCACCGAGCAGTATCACATGATTGACCTGCTCCGCATGTCCCGCTTCACCTTCGGACAGGCGCAGGCACAGCGCATCGAGAACTATAAGTACACCTTTAATCAGCGCCAGTTCCTCTTAAAGAACGGTCTCTACATTGTCATCGTGATGATTTTCATTGCGCTGAGCATTGTGACGCCGATCGTGAAGAACACCCAGCTCTTTACCTACAACAACGTCCTGAACATTCTTCAGCAGGCATCCCCGCGCATGTTCCTCGCGCTCGGCGTTGCGGGGCTGATTCTCCTGACCGGTACCGACCTCTCGATCGGAAGAATGACCGGTATGGGCATGGTCGCGGCGACCATCATCATGCACAAGGGTATCAATACCGGTGCGGTCTTCGGCAAGATTTTTCGACTTCACCTCCCTGCCCTATGTGGGAAGAGCGGTGCTTGCGCTTCTTACCTGCATTGTGCTCGCAACCTGCTTTACCTCGATTGCCGGCTTCTTCACGGCGCGCTTTAAGATGCACCCCTTCATTTCGACCATGTCGAACATGCTGATTATCTTCGGTCTCGTGACCTACGCGACCAAGGGTGTGTCCTTCGGTGCGATCGAGCCGGGCATTGCTTCGATGATCGTCCCGAAGGTGAACGGCTTCCCGCTCATCATTGTCTGGGCGCTCGCTGCAATCTTGATTGTCTGGTTCATCTGGAACAAGACCCGTTTCGGAAAGAATCTCTACGCAGTCGGCGGAAACCCGGAGGCGGCTTCGGTTTCCGGTATCTCGGTCTTCGCGGTCACGATGGGCGCCTTCATGATGGCAGGCGTGCTCTACGGCTTCGGCGCATGGCTTGAGTGCGCGCGCATGGTGGGTTCCGGTTCGGCGGCTTACGGCCAGGGCTGGGACATGGACGCAATCGCGGCCTGCGTGGTCGGCGGTGTTTCCTTCACCGGCGGTATCGGTAAGATTTCCGGCGTTGTGGTCGGCGTGCTGATCTTCACGGCACTCACCTATTCGCTTACCATACTCGGTATCGACACCAACCTCCAGTTCGTCTTTGAGGGTATCATCATTCTGACGGCTGTCACCCTGGACTGCTTAAAGTACGTTCAGAAGAAGTAAAGTTTCGCAAAGGCGCAAAGAGCCCGCATATGCTATACTGAAACCGCAGCGAAAGCTGCGGTTTTTTGAATGGGAGGAAAGACCATGCTCTATTCCTGCATGTTGGTGGACGATGAGGAAGATGTAATCAGTGCGATACGGCAAACCATAGACTGGGAGAGCCTGGGCTTTTCCGTGCCGCGCGAGGCGCACAACGGAATCGAAGCGCTCGAGTTTGCCGAGGAGAGTGCGCCGGATGTCGTTTTGACCGACATCAAGATGCCCTATATGGACGGGCTTGAGCTTGCGCACAAATTAAAGGAGCTCTACCCGAATCTACGCATTGTCGTTTTTTCGGGCTTTGATGAATTTGAATACGCCCGCGAGGCCCTGCGCCTCGAGGCGGAGGAATATATGTTGAAACCGGTGCACGCCGCCGAGCTCTCGAAGCTCTTTCTTCGGATACGGGAGAGCTTGGATGCCGAGCGCGCCGAGCGGCAGAACCGGGAACAGCTGCAGGCCTATTACGAGAAGAGTCTGCCGCGCCTGCAGGAGAGTTTTTTTGTGTCTCTCCTGGACGGCAAGATACCGGAGGAGGAGATTGCGCGGCAGGCGGAGGATTATCAACTGGAACTCGGCGCTTCGCCCTTTGCGGCCGCGGTCATTCACACGGGAAGTGCGGGGCTCCCGGACGGGGTCAGTGTCGTGATGATTGCGGCCTCGGTGCGGCGGCTCGCGGAGGAGAGCCTGGGACAGCGCTTTCATGCGCGCTTCTTCGGCTATCTCGGCAATACGGTCATGCTCGCGGAACTCGGGGAGGCGGGACAGCTTCGCTTTCTCACCGATGCCTGCGACCGCTTTTGCCGGCTCGCGGCGGCAAAGCTCGGCGCGACGGTCACCATAGGGGTGGGAAAGGTCTGTGCGGCCTTTCATGAACTCAGAGACTCCTACACCGGTGCCCGCAATGCGCTCTCGTATCGCATGCTATACGGGACGGGCAAGGCCATCAGCATTTCGGAAATTGCGCCGCAGGAGAAAAACGGAACCGAGCTCTCGGAGCGGGAATCCATGCAGGACATCTTTCGGAAGATGCGCATGGAGAAGGAGGAAGAGCTCAGTGCGGCGATTGCGCGTTACATAGCGGACAATGCGGCGGCACAGGCCTCGGTGCAGGAGTACCGCTTTTTTGTGATGGAGACGGCCGGAGAACTGTACCGCTTCGCGAAGGACAACGAGCTGAGCGCCGAGGAGATTTTCGGCGACAACGACGCGATGTACCGCATTTTACAGCAGCTGGAACCCGGCGAACTGACCAGTTGGATGGATGAGGTCTGCCGGAAAATGCGGGAGATGATACAGCATAAGCGCGCGGACAGCGCGAGATCCTTTGCGGCGCGGGCGCTCGATTATGTCAACGAGCACTACGCAGAGGGAGAACTCACCGTGGATGCGATGTGCTCGCATTTAAACGTGAGTGCCGCCTATTTTTCGACCATTTTTAAACGCGAGACCGGGAAAACCTTTGTGCAGTACCTGACCGATCTCCGCATGGAGAAGGCGGTCGAACTGCTGCTCTCGACGAGCGAGAAGACCTATATGATTGCGCGAAAAGTAGGCTATGCGGACCCCAACTATTTCAGCTATGTCTTCAAAAAGCAGTTCGGTATGTCGCCGAGTAAGTATAAGGACAGCCGGGGGAGCGAGGCATGAGACTGCCGGACTTTTTCGGAGTACCGCGCTCCATACGCTTTATTATCGTGGTCTCCTTTACGGCGGTCTCGGTGAGCATCACGGCCTTGCTCGGCGTTGGGCTGTACCGCATTTTCGCGCGGCACACGGAGCAGCTTCTCACCGAGAGCAGTGCCCAGCTTTTACACCGGGTGTCGGAAAATTTGGGAGATTATCTCAGGAATATGCGCTCCCTCTCGGACGCGGTTTACTATGCCTCGATTAAGAGCAAGGACTTTGCGAAGGAGAACACAAACCGGGAGATGGAGCTGCTCTACGAGGCGAATCGAGATGATTTGATTTCCCTTGCGCTCTACCGTCGCGACGGGACACTGCTCGGCGCGGCGCCGGTTGCGGTGGAGAAGCAGGATACGGATGTGCGGCAGCAGAGTTGGTTTCGAAGTGCGGCGGCGAAGGTGGAGAATTTGCATTTTTCGACGCCGCATGTACAGGACCTCTTTGACGACCCGAGCTATCGCTACCACTGGGTTATCTCGCTGAGCCGTGCGGTGGAATTAAACGAGGGCGGCCAGAGCAGCGAGGGCATACTGCTGGTCGACATGAACTATAAGAGCGTCGCGGATATGCTGGACGATGTAAATCAGGACAGTGCGGGGCGCTACGTCTATCTCTGCGACAGCCGCGGCGAACTGATTTACCACCCGCGGCGCATGCAGATCGACGCGGGCTTGGTCGCGGAAAACAGCGTGGTTGCGGCGGGCTATGCGGACGGCGCGCACAGCGAAATTTTTCAGGGCGAGCGGCGGGAAGTGGTCGTCGAGACCGTGAGCTATACCGGCTGGAAGCTGGTGAGCGTGATTCCCGGCACCTACTTTGCGCTCGGTCTACTCAATGTGCGGCAGCTTGCGCTCGGGCTTGTGCTCTTCACGGCGGCGGCGCTTGCGCTTGTCAACCGGCTTGCGGCGACCCAGGTCTCAAAGCCCCTGGTGCGGCTCAACGAGTCCATACGGAAACTGGAACTCGGGCAGGAGACCCAGGTGTACATCGGCGGCAGCGCCGAAGTGCGCCATTTGGGGCGCACCCTGCGCTCCTATGTGAAGGAGATTCAGCTCCTCATGCGGGACATTGTGCGGGAGCAGGAGGAGAAGCGAAAGAGCGAACTCGATGCGCTGCAGTCTCAGATTAACCCGCACTTTCTGTATAATACCTTGGACTCCGTGGTTTGGATGATTGAAGGAAAGCGCCACGAGGATGCCGTGCTCATGATTACCCGACTCGCAAACCTCTTTCGCATCAGTCTGAGCGGCGGAAAGACCGTTATCTCGATGGAGGCGGAGCTGCAGCACGCGGAGAACTATATGAACATCCAGAAGGTGCGCTTTAAGAACAGCTTTCGGATGCGCTACGAAATCGATCCCGCGGTGCGGAACTACTGCACGGTCAAACTGATACTCCAGCCCATTCTGGAGAACGCCATCTACTACGGCGTAAAGGGCATGGAAGACGAGGGTGAGATCTTGCTCCGCGCGGAGCTTGCGGACGGAGAACTGGTGCTCACCGTTCGGGACAACGGCTACGGCATTCCGGCGGAGGAAGTGCCGCTGCTCTTAAAAGAGGGAGAACATCGCCCGAGTCGCGGTTCCGGCGTGGGTCTTTTGAATGTACAGCGGCGCATTCAGCTGCGCTTTGGCGCGCAATACGGTCTCCGCATCGAGAGCGAGCCGGATGAGGGAACCGAAGTGCGTATATGCCTGCCGGCCATCCCCTACAACGAAGAAAAACAGACAGCGGCTTGAGGAGGGACGATGAAGCGGCAGACAGTGGTTTGGATTGCGGCAGCCGCGGCGGCGTTCGCCGTGCTGCTCCCGCTCTTTTTGGTGCGCACGCGCTATGCTTCGGAGCAGGCGGGGAGAAGAGCGCGCATTGCGGTGCTCACGCGCCGCGAGGCGGATGTCGGCACCTCGGTGCTCTTTGCGGGAATGGAAAAAGGCGGCGGAGGACGGCAAACTGGTGCTGAATTATGTGATGGTGCCGGAGGATGCCGACGCGGAAGCGGAGCTGAAACTCGCGCGACAGGAGATTGAGGACGGCGCGCAGGCGCTGATCATAGAGCCGGTCGCTTCCGAAGGCAGCGGCAAAATGGCGGAGGAACTGTCTCAGCGCGCCGTTGTCGTATTGCTCGGCGAGCGCGCCGACACGGAGGCCGCGGGGCGTTTCGGCTCTGTCAGCGCCGATAACTACGCAATCGGCGTGGCGCTCGGGAGAGAAATTCGGAAAGGTGCGGCAGAGACAGGGGGCAGTGTGGCCCTGCTTCCGGCCGCTGGTTCTCGGGGCTCGGTGGAACAGAGACGACGGGGCGTTTTGGAAGCGCTGCGCGGAAGCGGCATTTCGCTGCAAGAAGACGCAGAGGGAGCAGCGATTATCGCGGGGCTTGAGGACAGTGCGCTCACGGAGGCCCTTTCGTATGCGCTCACGGCAAAGGAGCGTCCCCTGGTCTACGGCGTCGGGAACTCAAACCGCAATCTCTACGGTTTGGACCGCGGCGACATTCGCGCGATGATAGTCATCAATGAGTTCAACATGGGGTATCTCGCGGTCGCGGAGGCAAAGAAAAAACTCTCGAGCAGGCTCCGGGAAATGGAGCAGCTGAGAGTCGGCGATACCCTGGTATCAAGAGACAATATGTACAGTGCAGAAAATCAGAAATTACTCTTTCCGCTGGTGCGGTGAAAGCGAGGCAAGATGCGGAATCGAATGCGGCTCCTCATACTCTTCCTCATGGCGCTCCTCTGTTTTACGGGTTGCCGGGACCGGAAGACGGAGGGCAAAAAGAAGGTGCGAATCGGCGTGAGTGTCTACGACGGCTACGACACCTTTATCTCGGAACTCACGACTGCGTTTCGCGAAGAGGCGGCCAGAGAGGCGCGCAGTGTGCAGATTGAACTCAGCGACGCGGGGCGCAGCCAGGAAGTGCAGGATAAGGCCGTGCGGCAGATGCTGGACAACGGCTGCGACATCATCTGCGTGAATTTGGTCGACCGGACGGCACCCGGAAAAATTATCGACATGGCAAAGAAAAAGAACGTGCCGATTATCTTCTTTAATCGCGAGCTGGTCGAAGAGGATTTGGAGCGCTGGGACAAACTCTACTATGTCGGCGCCGATGCCAAGGAGTCCGGCGTATTGCAGGGTGAACTCGCGGCAGCCTACCTAAAGGCACATCCTGAGGCGGACCGGAATCAAGACGGCGTGATTCAGTACGTGGTACTGGAAGGAGAGGCCGGGCACCAGGATGCCATCCTAAGGACCGAGTATGCGGCCTCCACCCTGAAAGAGCGGGGCATAGCGCTCGAAAAACTGGGCTATGCGCTTGCAAACTGGAACCGCTCCCAGGCGCAGACCCAGGTACAGCAGTTGCTGCAGAGCTACGGGGCCCAAATTGAACTGATACTCGCAAACAACGATGACATGGCGCTCGGCGCCCTGGATGCTTACCGGGCAAGCAACATCCCCCTGCCGCCGATCTTCGGAATCGACGGAACCGAACCCGGGCTCGCGGCGGTGCGCGATCAAGAGTCTCACGGGAACCGTCAAGAACAACGGAATCGGTCAGGCTGAGGCCATGCTCTCTCTGGCGCTTTCCCTCGCCGCGGGAGAAAAATCCGCTTACACGCTTGACCGAGGCAAGTATATTCGGATACCCTACGAGGCGGTAAGCGCGGACAAGGACTCTTCCATGACCGTGCGGAGCACGGAGCTTTCGCGCTGAAGAGAAAAGCGAGCGGGGAGTTCCGTCATGATTTGATGAAGTTCCTCGCGGAGGCGCCGCACAATCATCTCCTCCGGCACAGGGACCAGACCGAAGACGCGGCTCCGGTAGGCGGGATCGCGGAGGCAGCTTCGAAAGAGGCTGTCCGCAAAGTCTCGCCACTCGGCGGAGAGCAGCGCCGGAAAGCGGGGGTTCTCGCTGATCGGTTCAATTAAAAAATCAGGAAGAAGAAGGGCTGCGAAGGCGCGCAGCACTTCTTTTTTTTGTTTGCCGCGCGAAAGAAAACCGCTGTCTCTGGCATAGGTTACGCGGAGGTCCATGAAGGCCGTGAGAAAGCGGTCGGAAACCGTTTGCCGTCGCTCGGGGCGTTCGCCGAAGCGAGCGCTGAGAAGGCGGGACAGCAGGTCGAGCGTCTCGCGTTCCTCGGCACCGAGTTCGGCCGCTGCCGCGCGCTCGGCCAAAAAGAGAGAGCGTTCCCGCGCCGTGGGCAGCGCATAGTAGCTTTTCACCAAGTCATTCATACAAGATTATCCTCCCGCATATGCTGCTAAGAGCGTAGCAAAAAAGCGTGAAATAGGCAAAGAAAAAGGCTGTAAGAACCCATGGAGGAAGGTTCTTACAGCCGTTCGGGGAAAAAATTACTTATTCTCGCCGAAGTATCTGTTCAGCAGGCCAAGGAAAGCTCTGCCGTGTCTCGCCTCGTCGCGTGCCATTTCGTGGACGCTGTCGTGAATCGCATCGAGGTTCTGCTTCTTTGCCATCGTCGCAAGATCGACCTTGCCCTGGGTCGCGCCGAACTCTGCTGCGACTCTCATCTCAAGGTTCTTCTTCGTGGAGGAGGTGACAACCTCACCGAGCATCTCTGCGAAGCGTGCTGCGTGATCCGCCTCTTCAAGAGCCGCTCTTCTCCAGTACTCACCGATCTCCGGATAGCCCTCGCGGAAAGCCACGCGGCTCATAGCGAGATACATACCGACCTCGGAGCACTCTCCCTCGAAGTTCGCGCGAAGGCCTGCCTTGATCTCCTCATCGACATCCTTTGCGATGCCGACCTGGTGCTCTGCAGCCCAGACCATGTTGCCGTCTTCCTTCACTTCCTCGAACTTGCTCGCGGGAGCCTTGCACTGAGGACAGGCCTCCGGCGGATTCTGACCCTCAAATATAACCGCAAACCGTACATCTCCACTGCTTCATAATCGTACTCTCCTTTACTATGTGTTTTTTGTTTCATTGCCTGACATTTTCAAAAAGCATCTCTTCCGCCGAAGCGGAAGAGACGGCGCGTCCTCAGAGAGGCGCGGCTACCTGTTCCCGGGAGACCGTCCCCTTTGCAGCCGCCTGACAGCTGCTGCAAATACCGTAAAACACGAGGGCGTGGCACTCAACAGATCCGATTCCCGTCTCTGCCGCGAGCGCATTCAGCTGGTGATCGGTCTCCAAGGGGAGATCGACCACACCGCCGCAGTGCTTGCAGACAAAGTGACAGTGGTCGGAGGTGTCATAGTCGTAATGCTCTGTGCCGCCTTCGCAGTGAATCTTTCGAATCTGCCCCAGTTCTGCGAGCAGGTTCAGATTGCGGTAGACGGTGCCGAGGCTGATGCGGGGGTACTCCTCGCGGAGATCCCGATAAATCATATCCGCCGTCGGGTGATCCAGACGGGAGGACAGATTCTTCAGGATGGCATCCCGCTGTCGACTGTGCTTCCGTATTTTCATAGATGCCTCCAACAATAATAGGAACTGTTATTAGTATACTCGTTTTGTATGCAATGTCAAGAGGAAATTAAGACAAATATAATCAGACCTTTCGGAGCGATGAATAATGTGCTATACTCATTGCAAATAACGGCCTTTTGGCTGGATTCGGGGGAGGTAACAAAGTGGCAGAAGAGAGCATGAAGGATTTCGAGCAGGAAATCAACGAGTCGTTTAAGACCGCAAAGAAGGTTGAGAACGAGGACGGCGGCAAGTGGGAGCGCCTTCAGAGCCTTGTGGAGAGCAAGGAGCAGTTCAACGTTAAGATCATCGAGGTGGTGAAGGGCGGCTGCATCGCGTATCTTGAGGACACGCGCGCATTCATTCCGGCAAGCCAGCTTTCCTCGAGCTATGTTGAGAAGCTCGAGGATTTCCAGAACAAGCACATCGACGTGATTGTGATCACGGCGGATGCGGAGAAGAAGCGCCTGGTTCTTTCTCACCGCGCGATCGAGCAGGAGGAGAAGGAAAAGGAGAAGGCTGCGCGCCTCGCCGAGCTCAAGGTCGGCGACGTGGTGGACGGCAAGGTCGAGTCCCTGAAGGACTACGGCGCATTCATCGATCTGAACGGCGCAACGGGCCTTTTGCACGTTTCGCAGATTTCGAGAAAGAGAGTCAAGACGCCGGCGGATGTCCTCAAGGAGGGCCAGGAGGTCAAGGTCAAGATCATCAAGATCGGCGACGGCAAGATTTCTCTTTCCATGCGCGCACTCGAGGAGCCGGACGATCACTTCACCGGCAGAAACAACACCTTGGAGGAGACCGGAGGCTTTAAGTACGAGGAGAAGACTCGTGCTACGACGAACCTCGGTGATCTTCTGAAGAACATCAAGCTTTTAAGTCATAGTATCCTATTTCGAATGAGAAACCGTCAGCTTATGCTGTCGGTTTTTTTCATATCATAAACAAAGAAAGCGGAAAGGAGCACGAAATGGCAGACAAGGAACTGAGCAAGGGCAAGCAGTTGGAGAAGGAACTTTGCTGGGAGTATCCGAACATCGCAAAGAAGGCGCCGGAGCAGAGGGAGAAGGCGTACGAATTTGCAAAGGGCTATATGGAGTTTCTCGGGTCTTGTAAGACAGAGCGCGAATGCGTGAAGTTCGCGGAGAAAATGTTCTTAGAGGCCGGCTATGAGCGTTTCGATTCCAAGAAGAAATATAAGGCGGGCGACAAGGTCTTCTCGACCAACCGAGGCAAGGCAATGGCAATCACGGTGTTCGGCACCAGATCTTTGGCGGACGGCGTGCGCATCAACGGCGCGCACATCGACTCCCCGCGCATCGACCTGAGACCGAATCCGCTCTATGAGTCGAATGACATTGCACTCTTTAAGACCCACTACTACGGCGGCATCAAGAAGTACCAGTGGGGCAGCATGCCGCTCGCAATGCACGGCGTTGTCGTGAAGAAAGACGGCACCACGGTCGAGATTACGATCGGTGAGGATCCGAGCGATCCGGTGCTTTACATCACCGACCTCCTGATTCACCTCTCCAAGCAGCAGATGCAGAGACCGCTCTCCGAGGGTCTTCGCGGCGAGGAACTGAACATAGTGCTCGGCACGACGCCCTACCCGGACGAGGATGTGAAGGAGCCGTTCCGCCTGGAAGTGCTCCGCTATCTGAATGAGAAGTACGGCATTACCGAGCGCGATTTCGCGAGAGCGGAGATCGAGTTTGTGCCGGCTGCGAAGCCGCGCGACATCGGCCTTGACCGCTCGCTGGTCGGCGGCTACGGCCAGGACGACAGAGTCTGCGCATATGCGGCGCTCATGGCACAGCTTGCGACCGAGAATCCGGAGTACACGACGGTCACGATACTCACCGACAAGGAAGAAATCGGATCGAACGGCAACACCGGCTCCGAGTCGAACTTCCTCTATGATTACATCGGCTACCTCGCACAGGCGGAGGGTGTGGATCTCAAGGATGTGCTCGCGCATTCGGCTTGCCTCTCTGCGGATGTGAACGGCGCTTACGACCCGACCTTTGCGGATGCGTTCGAGGCGAAGAACTCGAGCTACTTAAACCGCGGCGTGGTGCTCACGAAGTACACCGGTTCCGGCGGTAAGTTCGGCGCAAGCGATGCGAGCGCGGAATTCATGGCAAAGTGATTGATATCATGGATGCGAACGGAGTATACTGGCAAATCGGAGAGCTCGGTAAGCTGGACCTCGGCGGCGGCGGCACAATCGCGGGCGATGTGGCACGCCTTAATGTCGATGTCGTGGACCTCGGTGTCGCGGTGCTCTCGATGCACTCGCCCTTTGAGGTGACGAGCAAGTTGGATATTTACAATATGTACCTCGCGTTCAAGGCGTTCTATCCGGAAGTCTAAGCGCCGCCCCGCGGGGGAAGAATCAGAAAAAGGAGTTATGAGAATGAGATTTTCACCGAAAAAGCTGCTGCTGATGACCGGCCTTGCAGCGATGGCACTTTCCTTCGCCGCTTGCGGCAAGAAGGAGGCAAAGACCGCGAGCGATGCGAGCGAGAGCACGGTAGCGGGATCTGCGGATTCCAATCTTCCGAAGGAGCCGAAGAGCTACGGAAGCGTAAAACTCGGCAAGTACGAGGGAGTCGAGATCACGACCCATGAAGTCAGCGTGAGCGACGAAGAGGTCGAGAGCTACATTCAGAACATGCTCGAGAACAGCCAGAATCTCACCGAGGTGGATCGTCCGGCGGCGGAAGGAGATGTTCTCAACATCGACTACGAGGGCAAGAAGGACGGCGTTGCGTTTGACGGCGGCACGGCACAGGGTCAGAATCTGGAGCTCGGCAGCCACAGCTTTATCGACGGCTTTGAAGAGGGCCTGATCGGCGCAACGAAGGGCGAGAAGAGAACCTTAAACCTCACCTTCCCGGCAGACTATCACGCAGCGGAACTCGCGGGCCAGTCGGTCACCTTCGATGTCACGGTGAACTCGGTTCAGGAGAAGACGCAGCCCGAATTGACGGATGAGTGGGTTGCAAAGACCACGAACAACGCACAGACGACGGTCGATGCATACCGTGCGGAAATCAAGAGCCAGCTGCTTGCGCAGAAGGAGAAGAACGAGCGCAACCAGGAGCTCACCGCAGGTCTGGATGCCGTCATGAACAGCTCGACCTTCGAAGTCAACGATGAGGCGAAGGCTTATGAGGCGGCGGTACAGAAGGAGCGCATGAACAAGCAGCTCTCGCAGTACGGTCTCACGCTTGAGAGCTACCTGCAGATGACTTCGATGACGCAGGAGAGCTACGACCAGCAGATGCTGGAGGCGGGCGAGAATGTCGCGAAGGTCAAGCTCATGGTCGATGAGGTTGCGAAGAAGGAAAAGCTCAAGTTAGACGACGCGGCTTACAAGGCGCTTGAGGACAGCTACGGCTATTCGAAGGATATGCTGGTCTCGATTCTCGGTCAGGAGCAGGTGGATCTGCAGGCGAGAGAACTCCAGGTCGCAAACTTCATCCTCGACAAGGCAAACAAGGTGCAGGCGAGCGAGACCGAGACGAGCGCGTCGGCAGAGGCCGGTGCCGAGACTGCGGCAGCGGAATCCGGTGCGGAGAGCGCAGCGGCAGAGGCAGGTGCCGAGAGCGGCGCAGCCGAGGAAAGCACCGCACAGCCGTAAGCGATTGCATGAATCAAAAATTATTTTTCTTCGATGTCGACGGCACTTTGGTCGATGACAAGAGCAAGGAGATCCCGCAGAGCGCGGTGACCGCAATTCGGTCGCTGCGCGAGGCGGGACATCTTGTATATTTGAATTCCGGGCGGACGCTCTGTCTCCTTGAGTACGAGATGGAGCGTTTCGGCATTTCCTGCGCCGTTTGCGGCTGCGGGACCGAGATCATTGCGGACGGCAATGTGCTTCTGGAACAGCGCATCTCCCATGAGCGCGGCGTGGAACTCCGTGAACTGCTGCGGGAACTTAAACTGGATGCAATTCTGGAGGCGCAGGAGGCAATTTATTTCTCCGACCGTCCGTTTGAAAATGAGGCGCTCATGGAAAAGCTGCTCAAGTATGTGAGCGGTTTTGCGGAGACAGAGGTCAATGCACTCGAGGACAGGTCCTTTTCTGTTTGACAAGTTCTGCGTACAGACGACGCCGGGCGGCAAACGGGATCCCCGCATCGAGACACTGATCCGTGCGACACCGGACTTTGAGGGCATAGCGCGCGGCAGAGGCTTCTATGAGTTTGTGCCGAAGGGCTATACCAAGGGAAAAGCCGTGAATCTTCTGATGGAGCGCTTTTCGATTGCGCCGGAGGATTGCTATGTGTTCGGCGACAGTGTGAATGATCTCACAATGTTTCAGAGTAAGGCCGCGCATCGCATTGCGATGGGCGAACACGACAGAGAATTGGAAGCGTACGCGAGTTATATCACGGACAAGGTCGGTGCAGACGGCGTTGTCAAAGCGCTCCGTGCACTTCAGGTATTGGAGAGGTAATCTATGCTGCTTCGCGATATCATTGCGGATGTCCGCGCAACCCAAGAGAGAGACCCGGCCGCGCGCAGTTTTTTTGAGGTACTGTTTCTGTACCAGGGCGTGCATGCGCTGATTGCATACCGCATTGCGCATTGGTTCTGGAAGCGCAAGCACTATTTCATTGCGCGCTTCATTTCCCAGCTGTCGCGTTTTATGACGCTGATTGAAATTCATCCGGGAGCTAAGCTCGGCAAGGGCATCCTGATAGACCACGGAACCGGCGTTGTAATCGGCGAGACGGCGGAGGTCGGTGATAACTGCACCATATACCAGGGCGTTACCCTGGGCGGTGTGGGAACCAAGAAGGGCAAGCGCCACCCGACCATAGGAAACAATGTGACCATAGGCGCGGGCGCAAAGATACTGGGCTCCTTTGAGGTGGGCGATAACTGCAAAATCGCGGCGAACGCCGTGCTTTTAAAGCCCTTGCAGGCGGATTCCACGGCGGCCGGCATTCCGGCCCGCCCGGTGCGCGTGGGCGGAAAGTCGGTGAAAAAGACAGCGCATGCCTACAGTGCGGATCTCGGAGAATTGCAGGAGAAGGTCGAGACTTTGCAACAGCAGGTCGACGAACTGCAGCGGGAACTGGCGGAGAACAAGGATGAGAGCGAAAAGCGTGGTGCCTGAGGGCGCAGGGAGCGCTGCGGAGGGGGAGGAGACAGCTTATGTCTACCTCCTCCTTTGCGGTGACGGGAGTTATTACTGCGGTTATACCGTGGATATGGAGCGCCGCCTGGCCGCTCACAGAAGCGGAAAAGGTGCGAAGTATACGCGGGCGCGAGGCCCGCTGCGCCTGATGTATCTGGAGCGCCTTGCGGGCAAAGGAGAGGCCCTGCGGCGGGAGGCGGCCATTAAGAAGCTGAGTCGTGCCGCCAAGGAAGCGCTGCTGACAGAGCCTTGTAATCTCGTTATGGGAGGAGAAGATGGAAATCATCTATGAGGATGCCGAAGTGCTGGTCGCGGTAAAGCCCGCCGGCGTGGAGAGCGAAGAGGCGCGCGGCTTGGCGCCCGATATGGTGAATCTGGTGCGAAAGCATCTTGCGGGGGACTGAAAAGGGCATGCCCTATGTGGGGCTCATACGCCGCCTCGATAAGCCTGTCGCAGGGCTCATGCTCTTCGGGAAGACCCCCGCTGCAGCAGCCGCGCTCTCGAAAGAGCTGCAGGCACAGAAAGACGGAGAAGCGCTACCGCGCGCTGATACTCGGTAAGCCGGCGGAAAAGAGCGGAAGCTTTACGGACTGGATTTTGCAGGACAAGAAGGAAAATATAAGTCGCGTCGTGCCGAAGGGAACGGTGGGCGCCAAGGAAGCAAGACTTAACTACCGCGTGCTCCGCAGCAGGTTTATCGGAGGGAAGCAGGTCACGGAGGTGGAGGCGGAACTTCTGACCGGGCGGCGTCACCAGATACGCCTGCAGTTTGCCTCGCGCAAATCTGCCGATACTCGGAGATTTGAAGTACGGCGTGAGCTTCCCGGAGCAGGAGAGTCTCTTTTCCTACGGCGGGCTCTGCCTTGCGGCGACCACGCTTGGCTTTACACATCCAAAGACCCGGAAAAGACTTTGCTTTCACTGGGAACCGGCGTTCAAATTAGCCCCTTGAAAAAGCCCCCTTCTTTGAGTATTATGATGGTATAAAGTTAAATAAGAAAAAACATAAGTGTCGCAAGCGCAGTGAAACCCTCCCGCAGTGCGGGATTGACGATAGAGTATGGCAGGAGGAAGCATATGCACAGAAGAGAAAAAGATGGTTTACGGAGATTCCTTCTGGAGTTAAAGGAAGAGCGACTTGCGGTTGCGGAAGCGGCACACAACGGTGCGACGTGCGATATCGGACACATCAAAGAGTTGCGCGAGGTCTTAAAGCAGATTAAGGATGTCGGCGAGCACAAGTTTGAGGAGTGTCCCGGAGTCGGAACGCTATCTCAATGCGGCGGATCACACCGAAGAGGAACTCGCGGTCATGGAGGACTCGGTGGACCTGCTCGACGAGGCGAGTCATCTCGCGGCAGCGGGACAGGGAAACGAAAATCTCTTTGAAATCAATGAGCTTCTCATGGAGGTCACGGAGAACCTCTGGGGCCTGCTCTAAACTTTGGTTTTTCTTGACAATCAAGGACACTGCGCTTATGATATTCCCGTAAGAGGGAGTAGCCGGCAGTGCAGAGCACAGCGACCGGAGGCGACATACCCGACGCGAGAGCGTCCGAATCCGGCTAGGCAAAGACCGATGGCAAGACTCTTACCACAGAACAAAGCTGTGGTAAGAGTCTTTTTATTGACTCTGCGGCACAGCGAGAACAGGAAAAGGAGAAGAAAAGATGGATTTTTTACTGGAAGGCATTCGGGCTGTCACCTGGCAGCAGGGAGTCATGTATGCGGTCGGCATCATCCTCATCTGGCTTGCGATCAACAAGGAGTATGAGCCCTCGCTCTTACTTCCCATGGGATTCGGTGCAATTATGGTAAACCTTCCGATGAGCGGCGTTCTGGATCAGCTCGTGCAGGGCAAGGTTCCCGCGGCGGGTATCATCGAATGGCTGTATAAGGTCGGCATTGAGTCCTCGGAGATGATGCCGCTCTTACTTTTCATCGGCATCGGTGCGATGATTGACTTTGGGCCGCTTTTAAGCCAGCCCTTCTATTTTCTCTTCGGTGCGGCGGCACAGTTCGGCATTTTTGCGGTCATCTTTGCGGCAACGCTCCTCGGCTTTGATTTAAAGGATGCGGCTTCAATCGGTATTATCGGTGCGGCGGACGGCCCCACTTCGATTCTGGTATCCCAGGTTCTGAACTCTTCGTACATCGGTCCGATTGCGGTTGCGGCTTACTCCTACATGGCGCTGGTGCCGATTATCCAGCCCTTTGCGATTAAGCTGGTCACGACGAAAAAAGAGCGTCAGATCCGCATGAGCTATAACGCTGAAGGCAATTCCGAAGTCCACGCGCATTGCCTTCCCGATTGCGGTCACCATGATTGTCGGTTTCATCTCCCCGCAGTCGGTCGCACTGGTCGGTTTTCTGATGTTCGGCAACCTGCTCCGCGAGTGCGGTGTTCTGAACACGCTGAGCCAGACCGCACAGGATCAGCTGGTCAATCTGATTACGCTGCTCCTCGGCATCACGATTTCGTTTAGCATGCAGGCGGAACAGTTCGTAAACCTGCAGACCATCATGATTCTGGGCCTGGGCCTTGTTGCCTTTGTCTTTGACACCATGGCGGGCGTGCTCTTTGCAAAGCTTGTCAATGTGGTGCTTGCCATCATGCGGAAGCCCCTCATCAACCCGATGATCGGCGGCTGCGGGATTTCGGCCTTCCCGATGTCCTCCCGTGTTGTGCAGAAACTTGCGAACGAGGAGAGCAAGGGCAATATCATTCTGATGCAGGCTGCGGGTACCAATGTCGCGGGTCAGGTTGCGTCCGTGATTGCGGGCGGTCTCGTGATCAGCATTGTGTCCCGTTATCTCTAAATCGAGAAGAGAGGAGAAAGAGATGAATACAGCGGAAATCGCACTGGAAATTATGGGCAAGGGTATGGGCGGCCTCTTTGTTGCGGCAACGGTCATGATGCTCGCGGTGGCCCTTTTGCAGCGCATCATGAAGCGCTGAGCCAAGGCGGAATAGATATCAACTCAAGTTATAGCTCCGTATAAATATTGTCTGCTGTCGGAACAATTGACAGGGCGGAGAGAATCCCCTATAATCCGAACATACCTACTGAGTTTGAGGGAAGAAACAGAGAAAAGAAGCCCTCGTTAAAAGAAAGAGAAGGCCCGAGAGGTTCGGGTTCATGGAGGAATAAAAATGAGCGAACAGAGAAAGTACCGGTTTGAGACCCTTCAGTTGCATGTCGGCCAGGAGAACCCGGATCCGGCAACCGATGCGAGAGCCGTCCGATTTACCAGACGACCTCCTACGTGTTCCGCAATGCACAGCATGCGGCGGACCGTTTCGGTCTGAGAGATGCCGGCAACATCTACGGCAGACTCACGAACTCCACGCAGGATGTGTTTGAGAAGAGAATCGCAGCGCTTGAGGGCGGTTCCGCGGCACTTGCGGTCGCATCCGGCGCGGCGGCAATCACCTACACCTTCCAGGCACTCGCACAGGCGGGCGATCACATTGTCGCACAGAAGACCATCTACGGCGGCACCTACAACCTGCTCGCGCACACGCTGAAGCAGTTCGGCGTCGAGACCAGCTTTGTCGATGCACACAATCTTGCGGAGCTTGAGGGCGCAATTCGCCCGAACACCAAGGCGGTCTACATTGAGACCCTCGGCAACCCGAACTCCGATATCCCGGACATTGATGCGATTGCGGAGATTGCACACAAGCACGGTCTGCCGCTTGTTGCCGACAACACCTTCGGTACGACCCTATCTGATTCGCCCGTTTGAGCACGGCGCAGACATTGTGGTTCACTCCGCAACGAAGTTCATCGGCGGCCACGGCACCACGCTCGGCGGCATCATTGTGGACGGCGGCAGCTACGACTGGAAGAAGAGCGGCAAGTTCCCGAACATCGCGGATCCGAACCCAAGCTACCACGGCGCATCCTTTGCGGACGTCGCAGGACCGGCGGCTTTCGTGACCTACATCCGCGCAATCCTGCTCCGCGATGAAGGCGGCGCAATCTCCCCGTTCAACGCGTTCCTGCTCCTGCAGGGTGCGGAGACCCTGTCTCTTCGCGTAGAGCGCCATGTTGAGAACGCGCTGAAGGTTGTCGAGTTCCTGAAGAAGCACCCGCAGGTTGAGAAGGTGAACCACCCGTCCCTCGCAGATCACCCGGACCACGCGCTCTATCAGAAGTACTTCCCGAACGGTGGCGCTTCGATCTTCACCTTCAACATTAAGGGCGGACAGAAGGAGGCCTTTGCCTTCATCGATAACCTGAAGATTTCTCCCTGCTCGCAAACGTCGCGGATGCGAAGAGCCTGGTGATTCACCCGGCGACCACGACCCACTCGCAGCTGAATGAGGCTGAGCTCGCAGATCAGGGCATTCAGCAGAACACGATTCGCCTCTCGATCGGTATCGAGAATATCGACGACATCCTCGCAGACCTCGAGGCAGGTTTCGCGGCAGCGAAGTAAAACTGATTTCGGATATATCCTCCTACCCCCTCAAAAGGGCGCCGGTAAATACCGGCGCCCTTTTTTTTTGAACCTGAAGCAGGCAATTACAGAGTGGTAGGAGAAAAGAGGCGGTAGCCTCTTGCCATGCGAACAGAATCAAGTCCCGGGGAGGGGCTTCCGTCTTCCCGGAAGCGGTATGTCTCGCCTCAGCTTCTTAGTTGTGTTCGGAGACGTGAACCTTTGCCCACTCTCCGGTTGACGGATTCATGTATTCGTGGTCTCCGATTCAATCCAACCCTCGGGAAGTGTTCCTTCTTCCTCCTCCTCGCCTTCCGCATAGTCATCCGTATCGAAGACTTCTCTGCCGGAGCCAAGCACCTGCGTGTGAAAAACTGTGCCTGCGAGCAAGAGAACAGCGGCAAGTGCTGTGAGCACAAAGTGTCTGCGCAGTTTCATAAGGAGTCTCCTTTCTTTGATAAAAGACGGTTCAAGAATAAGGTAGCATGGTCAGAAAAAAAGTAAATATATTGGATATAATCAGACAATAGTCGACGGAAAGCGGAACTTGCGGAGAAGCACATGGTATAATGGGCGTAGGAAAAGTCATTTTGACGGTGAAAGCGAGGGAAAATGCATGCGGATTCGTGAGATTCACAGTTTGTATTTCAGCCCGACGGGCGGGACGGCAAAGTATGCAAAGGCCATGGCGGCGGGCGCGGCGGAGGCGCTGGCCTGTCCCGCGGAAGTGAGTTCCTTTACCCTGCCGCGGGAGCGGGAGGAAGAGCGTCATTTTTCGAGCGATGAGCTCCTCATTATCGGTTCTCCGACCTACGCGGGCAAGCTCCCGAATAAGATTTTGCCGGAATTTCAGGAGAAGCTTCGCGGGGAGCATACGCCCGTCCTTCTGTTTGTGAGCTACGGAAACCGGAATTTCGACAACAGCCTTGCGGAGCTTTTATCCGTGCTGCGGACAAACGGTTTTCTGCCGCTTGCGGCAGCTGCCTTTGCCTGTCGCCATGCCTTTTCGGACCGCATCTGTCCCGAGAGACCGCGCGTTGAAGAGCTCGCCGAGGCGCGCAGTTTTGCGGCGCGCGCGGCGGAAGCGCTGAAGGCCGCGGACCCCGCGGTTTTAGAGGCGGCTTCCCTTGCGTTCACGGTGCCGGGAGATGCGGAGGCGCCCTACTATGTGCCGAAGGGCGAGGACGGCGCACCCGCCAAATTCCTGAAGGCAAAGCCGCTCACGGATCTTTCGAAGTGCCTGCACTGCGGCGCCTGTGCGGCGCACTGTCCCATGGGCTCGATTGACGCCGCGGACACCTCGGATGTCCCGGGCATCTGCATCAAGTGCCAGGCCTGCGTGCGGGGCTGCAAGCAGGGCGCCAAGTACTTTGAGGATGCGGCCTTCTTATCCCATGTCCGCATGCTCGAACAGAATTTTGCGGCGCCTGAGAAGGAGAATTTATACCTATCCGCGTTCTGAGAGAAGAAGAGAGAGAAGCGCCGTTGCCTTGGGCGGTAAAACAGAATGCAGAGTGCTGTCTGTTTGCGGAGAAATATGTTTGTATGAAAAATCCCCCTCGGTTTTTCCGAGAGGGACTTTTTGCTGCATATCGGAATTCGGAGCGGCGGAATACACCAAGGGAGAGAAGCGCAGCCGCAAAGTTGTCGCAGGTCGTGTGTCCTGTGCGGCGGCGGGGAAAGACAGAGACAGGATTGGCTATCGGGAAAGCGGGTGTGCCGCGTACCGGTATGGGGCAAATCAGGCGATAGGATTCCGCGGTCTCTGCGGGAAAATGCGGAAGTAAAGACCGACGAGAGCATTCGCTGCTCAGAGCGGGGCGCTTCCGCCGAGCAGGCGCTTTACAAAGCAGTCCAGGACCCTGGCGGTCATGCCCCAGATTAAGGGCTCGGTGTCCGGGTAGAGGGGAATATCGTACTCTCGGACGGCGAAGGGATAGTTCCTGCCGCCCTCAATTCTGTCATAGGGAAAGTTTTCAATCGGGCGAGCGACAAAGCTTCCCTTATAGTGTTCGGCGCGGTGGGTCAGGAAAAAGGAGAGCGGCAGGGTAAAGACCCGATCCACCTCGGCAGGGGAAAAGCTGCCGCGGTAGTCCTTAAGTTCCGCCGCAAAGGCGTAGACCTTCTGCCCGGAGGGACCGCTCACAATGCCGACTTCACCGAGCAGGGAGAGCTGCCCGTTCTCGAGTAAGAGTTCCTCCCGCGCCTCGCGGAGAGCGGCTTCGAGGGGCGTCTCGCCTTCTTCGATGCCGCCGCCCGGAAGCGCAATGTCACCGGGCTGGTGGCGGAGTGAGAGTGCGCGGCGCTCAAAGAGGATCAAGAGTTCTCCTTCTTGTTCAATCAAAGGGAGGAGCACAGCGGCCTCGCGTTCTTTTTTGCGCGGCGCAGGCGTACGTTGCAGCGCGCTGCGGATATCGTTCATATGGAAATGCATGGCAATCCTTTCCCGGTGCTTGACAAAGCAGAGATAGCGTCATAAAATAAAACAAGCTTTCAAATTCGAAGTGCACAGTCGGCGGCAGTGGCCCTCTCGGGTCACGTGCCGCCGTTCCTGCTACTGAAACTGCGGCTCGAGTTTGTCGGCATTATAACATAAGGAGGATAGACATGAAATTCAAACGTTGGATGGCAATGGCAACTGCGGCGGTACTGGCAATCGGCACCTTGGCGGGTTGCGCACAGGGTGAAAAGAAGGCGGACACGACCGCGGCAAGCAGTGCGGAGAGCAGCGCAGCGGCAAGCGGCAAAGCAGTTAAAAGATTGTCGCGACCATTTTCCCGGAGTATGACTGGGTGCGGCAGATTCTCGGCGACGAGGCAAAGAACGCAGACCTCACGCTGCTCCTCGACAACGGTGTTGATTTGCACAGCTATCAGCCGACTGCCGACGATATCGCAAAGATCTCGGAGTGCGACCTCTTTATTTATGTGGGCGGAGAGTCGGACGGCTGGGTGAAGGATGCCCTGAAAGAAGGAAAGAATCCGGACCGCAAAGGTCATTAACCTCCTTGAGGCACTCGGCAACAACACGAAGGAAGAAGAAGTGGTCGAGGGCATGCAGGCAGAGGAAGAGGAGCACGAGAGCACCGCGGCGGGTGAGAGTGCGGCTGCCGGTGAGAGCTCCGAGGCGGAAGAGGAAGAAGGACCGGAGTACGACGAGCACGTTTGGCTTTCGCTTCGCAATGCGAGAGAGCTCTGCGAGACCATTGCCGAGGACTTAAAGAGTCTTGACAGCGCGCATGCTTCGGTCTACGATGCGAACTTAAAGAAGTACGAGGGCGAGCTCGATGCGCTGGATCAGCAGTATCAGCAGACGATCGATGCCGCGGGCAATAAGACCCTGCTCTTTCGGCGATCGCTTCCCCTTCCGCTATCTGGTCGATGACTACGGCATCAAGTACTATGCGGCCTTTGTGGGTTGCTCGGCGGAGACCGAGGCGAGCTTTGAGACCGTCTCCTTCCTCGCAAAGAAGATGGATGAGCTCGGCCTTAAGCACGTCATGACGATTGAGGGACCGGACAAGAAGATTGCGGCGACCGTCATCGAGAACACGAAGGACAAGAATCAGGACGTGCTCGCCCTGAATTCGATGCAGTCCGTCACCTCGAAGGACATTGAGGCAGGCGAGACCTACCTCGGCGTCATGCAGCAGAACCTCGAAGTTCTGAAAAAGGCGCTGCAGTAAGAGATACAGACAGAGGGCGCTTGCGCCCCCAACAGAAAGGCAACATATGGCACAGCTTCTCTGCCGGGACTTGACACTCGGCTATGATCAAAAAAGCATCCTGGAACACTTGAGTTTTGAAGTCAATGCGGGGGATTACCTCTGCATTGTGGGGGAAAACGGCTCGGGCAAAAGTACTTTGATGAAAACCATACTGGGGCTGCAGCCCCCGCTCGCCGGAACGGTGGAGCGGGGCGACGGCCTCCGCGCCAATGAGATCGGCTACCTGCCGCAACAGACTCTGGTGCAGCGCGATTTCCCGGCTTCGGTCGAGGAAATTGTGCTCTCCGGTCGGCAGGGCAGAACCGGCATCCTCCCCTTCTATCGGCGGGTTGACAGGGAGAGCGCAGAGAAGAATATGGAGCGCATGGGCATTACGGAATTCCGGAAGCGCTGCTACCGGGAACTCTCGGGTGGACAGCAGCAGCGCGTGCTGCTTGCGCGGGCGCTCTGTGCGACCGAGAAAATGCTGCTCCTCGATGAGCCGGTCTCGGGTCTGGACCCGAAGGTCACGGCGGATATGTATCAGCTGATTCAGGGCCTGAACGATGAGGGCATTACCATCATTATGATTTCTCACGACATTGCGGCGGCGGTCAACTGCGCGACGCACATCCTGCACATCGGCAAGAAGGTGTTCTTCGGCACGAAAGGAGCAATACAAGAACTCCCGGCTCGGCGAGTGGTTTTTACAGGAAGAGAGTGTGAACGCATGATGGCAATGATAGAAAAAATTCTCTTTTATCTGCAGTACCCCTTTGTGCGCTACGCCCTCGTTGTCGGCGTGCTGATTGCGCTGAGTTCCTCGCTGCTCGGGGTGACTCTGGTCTTAAAGCGCTACTCCTATATCGGCGACGGGCTCTCGCATGTGGCCTTCGGCGCGATGTCCGTGGCCTCGGTGCTGAAACTCACGAACCAGATGGTTCTCATCCTGCCGGTCACGATACTCTGCGCGGTGCTTCTGCTCCGCACGGGCCAGAACAGTAAGATCAAGGGCGATGCGGCCATTGCCATGCTCTCGGTCGGCGCGCTGGCCTTCGGCTATCTGGTCATGAACGTGTTCTCGACCTCGGCAAATCTCTCGGGCGATGTCTGCTCGACCCTCTTCGGCTCGACCTCGATTTTGACCTTGACCAGCCGCGAGGTGGTGCTCTGCGCCGCGCTCTCGTTCTTGGTGGTCTGCCTCTTTATCGTCTACTACCAGAAGATTTTTGCGGTGACCTTCGACGAGAACTTTTGCGCGCGCCTCGGGGACCGATGCGGAGCGCTACAATCTCCTGATTGCGATTACGGTCGCGGTCATCATTGTACTCGCGATGAATTTGGTGGGATCGCTGCTCATCTCCGCGCTGGTTATTTTCCCGGCGCTCTCGGCGATGCGGCTGTTCCACAATTTTAAGAGTGTTACCATTTGTTCCGCGCTGCTCTCGGTGACTTGCGCGCTGCTCGGCATTCTCGCATCCATACTCGCGGGGAACGCCGGTCGGCTCCACCATCGTCGCGGCGGATGCAATCGCATTCGGGCTTTGTTCCCTGATTGCGGCGGTACAGCGGAGGAAGACAGCATGAGAAACAGAAACTATGTGCTGACGGCAGCGCTGGCGTTAGGACTTTTGCTCAGCGCCTGCGGCGGCAAGCGACGGGTGCAAAAAGTCGCGGCGGCAGTCAGGCGAAGGGCGTGAATGAAGTGCTCGAGTCCGGGCAGCAGGCGGCGGAGAGCCAAAAAGCGGAGAGTTCGCAGACGGGCGCTTCGCAGGAGACGGTCGATATCACCGCGGCGAGCCGCGTGGTCGAGGAGAGCAGTGATGCATCGGTCGACTTAAAAGGGCGCGGACGGCACTGACATCGACCTCACGAAGCTGAGCGCGACCATGGTCTTCTCGGAGGTCTATAACATCATGGTGAACCCCGACAGCTGCATGGGCAAGACCATACGGATGAAGGGACTTGTGGCGATTTATCACGACGAGACCAAGGATACGGACTACTACTCCTGCATCGTGCAGGACGCGACCGCCTGCTGCGCGCAGGGCATCGAGTTCAAGCTTGCGGACAACTACCGCTTCCCGGACGACTACCCGCCGGAGGGCTCGGAAATCACCGTGCGCGGGCGCTTTGATGTCTATAAGGAGGGCGAGTACAAAGTACGCTGTCTTAAAAGACGCGGTGCTGGAGAACGTCAATACCCAAAACGAGGGCGAGACAACGGCCCCGTAACGTGTAGGTCGACAGACAAAGAAAAAGAGCTGCGGGACGAAAATTTCGTCCCGCAGCTCTTTTTGTGCGGAAAGCCAATATCCGTAGCCGCTCAGTTTGCGATATTGTCGCGAATTAGGGCAATCAGAATACTGACGCCAAGCAGGAAACTACAGATGGGCGTCTGATACTTATTCGTAAAGATCCGGAGTTTTTGCAACGCGGGTAGCGTTTCGGCCAGTCGGGGATTCCGCTCCGAGAGTATCTTTGTGTGCCGGTCCAGAAGAAAAAAGATGAGAAGCATGAGGCAGCCGAGCCAGAGCAGAGGTCGGAACGCCGGAATATCATGGAAGATGAGGCGCAGGTCTGCAATGACACAGAGAAGAATCAAACTGGCAAAGCGGGCGATTGAGAAAAATAGAGCTTTTTTGCATCGGACATGGCAGAAACCTCCCGTTTCGGTGAAGTAAACCGGATGCTTCGAAACGTATTCCGCGAAAACGCAAAACAAATCGCTTATTGTTTTCCGAAGAGCATGGTGGCGAGCGAGTCACGCTTTAATTCGCGGGCCAGTCTCGCCTCCAGATCCGTCAAGTAGGCGCGGGTCTGACATGGCTTCTGCGTTGCCTCCATCCACTCGCAGCAGTAGCCGCCGGAGGTACAGTGGTTCACGCGCTCGTCCGGCTGAAAGACTTTCAGGAGGTCATAGAGCGTGAGGGCGGATAAATCCGCCGTGAGGCGCACGCCGCCGCCGACACCGCGGACCGCGGTGATAAAATCGGCCGCAGCCAGCTTCCGTATGATTTTATAGGCGAACTTTTGCGGAATCAGCTCGTCTTCGCAGAGTGCGCGCATGGTGTGCATATCCCCGTCTCCGAGGCCGCGCAGGATGCGGAGCGCATAGTCAAGTTCCCGTGAGATCAGCAAGGTATCCTTCCCCCTTCGTTTAATCAATAAAAGTATACCGAAAAGGGATGGAAAGAACAAGACGCTTTTCCGCGGGCTTTATTCGTAGACTGTCTCGACCTTCATAAAGACGAGAATTAAGATGAGACGGAACAAATAGTAGGCGGGCAGGATGCGCGTCACCAGAAAGTAGAAGGCATAGCGCGGGCCGCCCGCAGCGCGGAGGGTCTTCGGATCCAGATAGGCATGGTTCTCGTTGTTCTTCGCATGCAGCGCGTAGAAGAAGAGCGCAAGGAAGAGCAGAAGCACCTTGAGTCCGATGCGAAGCATGGGATCCATAGGTACAAAGGATATGTTTCCTCCTTCCGAAAGAGTATGCGCAATCGTTGCAAGCGATTCTCTAATTTAAGCATATCATTCCGGCAGAAAAAAACAATAAAGTACAGGCAAACGTAAGAAAGCGTCAGAATCTCGTTCCGTATCTTTCGGACTCAGAACAACATTTTGCCGCGCTTCATGACGCGGGACACAATGTTCACGCCGGTCCGGTAGGGCAGGAACTGAATCGAGGGGATAGCGGAGGAAGATGAGGTCCGCCTGCTTGCCCGGGTCTATGCTGCCGATTTCTTTCTCTCTGCCGACTGCCGCGGCACCGTTTAAGGTGAGCGCCGTGACCACCTCTTCGATTCGCATGCCCATGTAGATGCAGCCGAGCGCAATGAGGAGCGGAATCGAGTTGCTGAAGCAGCTGCCGGGGTTCAAATCGGACGCGAGCGCGACCGCGCAGCCCGCATCTATCATCTTCCGCGCGGGCGCATAGGGCTCCTTTAAGCAGAAAGCCGTGAGCGGCAGCAGGGTTGCAATCGTGTTGCCCTCGGCGAGGAGGCGTATGCCCTCATCGGAGGCCTTTAAGAGATGGTCCGCGGAGTGCGCGCCGCAGCGCACCGCCATCTCAGCGCCGCCGAAGTTCGGCGCAATTTCGTCCGCGTGGACTTTCAGGCGGAAGCCGAGCTTTTTCGCCTCCTGCAGGTAGTGCGTGGAGTCCTCGATGTTAAAGACGCCGGTCTCGGTGAAGATGTCCGCGAATTCCGCAAGATCTTCTTTTTTGACCTCCGGCATGACCTCGGTCAGCATGTAATCGAGGAATTCGCGCTCCTTGCCCTTCCACTCGGGCAGCACGCTGTGCGGCCCCAAAAAGGTGCGCACCACATCGACCGGGTGGCTTTCGTCCAGTACCTTCATCGCGCGGAGCATGCGAATCTCGGTGTCCTTATCCATGCCGTAGCCGCTCTTGCCCTCGACCGTGGTCACCCCGAGGCGGAGCATGGTGTCAAGGCGCTCACGTCCCACTTCGACCAGCTCCTCGAGTGTCGCCGCGCGGGTCGGGGTCACGGTTGCGTTGATGCCGCCGCCCTTTTCCATGATGGAGAGATAGCTCTCGCCCTGCAAGCGCCAGCCGAATTCGTCGGCGCGGTAGCCGCCGAAGACAAAATGGGTGTGGGAGTCCACAAAGCCCGGGAGTACGGCCTGTCCGTCCGCATCGATGAGCTCTGCCGTATGGAAGTTAACCTCCTTGTCCAGTTCCTCGGTCGTGCCGACCAGGACAATGCGGCCGTCCTCGATTAAGACAGCGCCGTTTTTGATGATGCCGACTTCTTTCATCTCGCTGCCGTGCTTTGCCTTGTTACCGCTGCAGGTCACAAGCTCCGCCGCGCGGCGGATGTAAGTTCGCTTCATACTGTTTTTACCTCCTCCAAAGTCGTAGTCCTGTCAAAGAAAAACCGCGGCGCAGGGAGAACTGCGCCGCAGTGAAAAATCAGTGCTTTTTCGGTTTGCGCGCCGGAATGCCTGCTCGATCAGGCTGTCGCTCGCAATATAGGGCATGGTGATGTGATCGCTGTCCTTAAACTTCTCGTTGTAAGCCGCAACGGTCTCGATCGAGTGCTCGTTCCGCGCCCAGTTTCTGCGGGACACGCCGACCATGGTATCCCACGGAATCGACTCGCGGATAATCTGATCCGTGAGCTCGCTGCCGTCGAGAACCAGGCCGAAGCCGCCGTTGATCGCCTTGCCGATGCCCACGCCGCCGCCGTTGTGAAGCGCAATCAGGCTCATGCCGCGCGCCGCGTTGCCGGCGAAGCAGTGGGTTGCCATGTCGGCCGTGAACTGCGAGCCGTCGTAGATATTGGAAGTCTCGCGGTAGGGAGAATCCGTGCCGCCGGTGTCGTGGTGGTCGCGTCCAAGCATGACCGGTCCGATTTCGCCCTTCCGCACCATGTCGTTGAATTTGAGGGCAATGTCTCTTCTGCCGAGCGCATCCTGATAGAGAATGCGGCACTCGGTGCCCACCACCAGCTTATTCTTGTCCGCGTCGCGAATCCAGACCCAGTTGTCTCTGTCCTGGAAGCGGCGGTTCGGGTCTATAATCTCCATGGCCGCGTGGTCGGTCTTTAAGAGATCCTCGTGCTTGCCGGAGAGGCAGCACCAGCGGAACGGACCGTAGCCGTAGTCAAAGAGCATCGGGCCCATGATATCCTCGACATAGGACGGGAAGATGAAGCCTTCGGTCGTGTCGCGCTTGTTCTTCGCGATTTCCGGGTTGCCCGCGTCAAAGATGGCCTTCATGAAGGAGTTGCCGTAGTCAAAGAAGTAGGAGCCGCGCTCCACGAGCTTCTGAATGAGGTGGAAGTGCTTCGTGAGGGTCTCATCGACCAGTTTGATAAACTTTTCTCTGTCCTCTGCGAGGAGACGGGTTCTCTCTTCGAAACTCACGCCCTGCGGGCAGTAGCCGCCGTCGTAGGGAACGTGGCAGGAGGTCTGGTCGGAGAGAAGCTCGATCTTCTCGTCGTGATCGACCGCGTACTGCAGGAGATCCACAATGTTGCCGTGGAAGGCAATGGACATGGGCTCCTTCTTCTCTAGGGATTCGTGTGCAAAGCGGAAGGCTTCCTCGGGCGTCTCCGCGACCTTGGAAACCCAGCCCTGGCTGTGTCTGGTCTCAATGCGGGAGTAATCGACCTCGGCCACAATGCCGACGCCGCCCGCAATCTCGACTGCCTTCGGCTGCGCGCCGCTCATGCCGCCGAGACCGCTGGTCACGAAGAGGTGGCCTGCGAGATCGCCGTTTGCCGGGACACCGAGATACTTTCTGCCCGCGTTCAGGATGGTGTTGAAGGTGCCGTGGACGATGCCCTGCGGTCCGATGTACATCCAGCCGCCCGCGGTCATCTGGCCGTAGCTCGAGCAGCCCATTGCGGTGATGCGGGTCCAATCCTTTAAGTTATCCGCCTCGCCGACCAGGAGACCGTTTGTGATGATGACGCGCGGCGCCTGCTTGTGGGAGTGGAAGAGGCCCAGCGGGTGGCCGGACATCACGACTAAGGTCTGCTCGTCGGTCAGCGCCTCCAGGTACTTCTTTAAGAGCTGATACTGCATCCAGTTCTGGCATACCGAACCGGTTTCGCCGTAGGTCACGAGCTCGTAGGGATAGAGCGCAATCTCGGGGCTTAAGTTATTGTCGATCATGACCTGGAAGGCCTTGCCCTGCAGGCAGTTGCCGCGGTACTCGTCGATCGGTTTGCCGTGTAAGGGCTCCTTCGGCATGAAGCGGTAGCCGTAGATTCTGCCGTGGGTCAAAAGCTCCTCCATGAATTCGTCCGCGAGCGCCTCGTGAAGTTCTTCCGGGACATAGCGGAGCGCGTTCTTCAGCGCGAGCTTCATCTCGTGGTCGGAGAGCTCAAGATCGCGCCGCGGTGCACGACGGAGCTTCGGATCGAATTTCGGATACTCGGGGAGCACAGCGTCGAGCTTAATGGTCATGCAAGCGCCGATTTCCTGATTGTTCATGGGGCACCTTCCTTTCTGCACAAAGCGAAAACAAATGATTTCACCATTGAAACCAAGTATAGAGGGGCAGAGTCGAAAAAACGTCTAATTTTCGATAAATGAAAGCTCATAATTTGACGTTTTTGCTGGACTTTGCCTGCCGCTCACTCCTATAATGAGAACAGCAGAGAAAGGAGGCGGGTGCTTTGGACAAAATTGAAGTTCGTTTTTTGGGCAATCCGGAGATACGGAAAAACGGCGTGCGCGTTGCTTTTCCGTACCGGAAAGCGGAGGCCTTCTTTTATTATCTCGCCTACCGCGGCAGCGCAAGCCGCGAAGAATTGATTCACCTGCTCTGGGGCGACGAGGAGGAGAGTGTCGGCAGAAAAAAACTGCGGGATGCCGTTTACCAGGTGCGGCGGCAGCTTGGAAACGAGGTGCTGAGGAGCAAGGGGCACACACAACTGCTACTCTCGGAGGAGACAGTGCTGGAACACGATCTTCAGAGCTGCGATGCGCCCTTTCTCGAGCATTTCTTCGTGAAGAACTGCTATGAGTTCGAAGCCTGGGCGGAAGAGGTGCGCGCGGAGCGGCAGAAATCGGATACCGCTGCGGCAAAGCAGAGCTATGAGCTCGCCTATCAAAAAGAGGACATTGCCGGGATGCAGCGCGCCGCCAAGGTACTGCTTGCGGAAGATCCGTTTAACGAAGCGCTCTACGCGGAACTCATGCAGCGTTACGCGGCCTGCGGGCAGCACAACATGGCGCTGCGCCTTTACCGCGACATGGAGAAGCTATTCCGGGAGGAATTGGAGACTGCGCCTTCCAAAGCGGCAAGGCAGCTCTTTCAGCAGATTTTTACGATGAAGGAGCAGTTTCCGCAGGCGGAGGATAAGAGCGGAAGACCGGGCTACATCGGCAGGGAGAAGGAATTACTGGAAATCAGCGCCTTTTTTCAGGCGGAGGGCGAGGCGCTGAAGAGCGTCGCGCTGATTGAGGGCGAGGAGGGCTGCGGAAAGACCGGCTTTCTGGATGCCTGCCGCAGACTCGGCGAGGGCAACGGCATGCTCGCGCTCCACGCAATCTGCTACCGTCAGGGCGCGGAATTTTTCCTGAGTCCCTTCAGCGATATGTTTGAGGAACTCCGGCAATTCGCGGCAGAGGGAAAGCTGAGCGGCATCTCCGAGGAGGATGCGGCGGCAACGCTTTCGGAACTCGCCGGCGGGGTGGAGGAGGAGAGCGGCGGTTATCTCCGCTACCGTGCGGTCGAGCAGCGCCTCCTGGAACTCATGCAGCGGCTTTGCCGGAAGACACGGGTGTTGATTACCCTGGATGAGATTCAGTGGATGGACGAGGTCAGTTACCGCCTGCTCTTAAAACTTTTACAGAGCATAGGCCCCGCGCGCTTACAGCTGATCTGTACCTACCAGGACTATGAGGAGGCGCGGGTGGTGCGGCAGTTGGAGCGCCTGGTCCGGGAGGACCGCGTGAAGTTCCTCTCGCTGAAGCCCTTTTCAAGAGCGGAGTCGGATCGCATTGTGCTGCGCGTCTTTCCGGAATTGCGCGAGCGGCCCGAGCGGCTGGCCGCGCTCTATGAGATGACGGAGGGCAATGCCTTCTTCTTAAAAGAAATGATAGCCCTGATTCGGGAGAAGGGCTTCGTGCTGAAAAAGACGCCGAAAATAGACCGTCTGATTGCGGCGCGACTCTCGGGACTCACGGCCTCGGAGCGGGAGGTGCTCTCCTGTATGGCCATCTTCCCGGAAAAAATAAATCTCGAAGAACTCGAGTACCTCTTACAGCACATGAATCGTCTGGAACTTTTGGAGCGCCTCGAGAGTCTTTCGAACAGCCAGCTGATTCAGGAGATTACGGTCGGCTGGGAAGTCTGTTATAAGTTTGTGCACCGCGTATTTCGTGAATATCTATACGAACAGCAGAGCACGGGGCGCACCCGTCTCTACCACCGTATGCTCGCCGAATACTATGAGAAAAAACACGGCGGTAGTTATGCGGCGCTGCCTGTCATTGCCCATCACTGGATGCGCGCCCTCTGCCCGGTCAAGGCCTACGGCTATCAGATTCGCTATTTGCGGGAGTTCTACACCATACTGAACGAAAACTTCCCGATTGTGCACTCCGAGGTCACGGATCTCGGTGGGCAGTTCGGCGCGCTCGCGGAGGCGGAAAAGATGCTGGAACTCGCAAAGGATGTGATACGCCTCGAGGACAGCTCGCCCGAAGTGGGACGCATGAAAATGCAGATGCTATACATTCTGGGGCGGCATGACATCGCAGCCGGGCACTACGACAGCGGTGTCGCGGCCATAGAGCAGTGCATGATGGCGGCGCGGCGCTGCGCAGACGATACCATGCTCTTTTCCTGTTACTTGCAGCATATTTTTCACAGCATCCAGACCGCCAATCTTCCGAAGGCGGAGCGCTATGTGGCACTCGGAATCGAGCAGTCGAAGGACTGCGACGCGGAGATGCATGCTGCTTTCCGGCGGCTTAAGGGCTGGTGCCTCATTCGGCGGGGCGCCTTTTCCGAGGCCGAGGCGGAACTAAAGGCCGCGCGCGCGGAGTTCGAGGCGCTCGAGGCGGCGCTCGGCGCTTCGGCCCCGAAGTACCGGGCGAGCATCGCAGCCTGCATCGCCTATCTCGGCGACATCAAAAGAAAACAGGGAGAGCCCGAGGCGGCGCTGCTTCGGTATCGGGAGGCGGCTGCCATAGGCGCTGTTTCGGGGGAGACCAACGGCATGGCGCAGATTTACTCCGGCATCGGGCAGCTCCTCTATTTGCTCGGGCGCTACGAGGAGAGCGGGAAGTACTTAGAGCGGGCTTCCGCCGTGCTCTCGGCAAACGGCTATCGCTGGGGTCTGGAGCGGAGCGAGGCCTATCTCGCGCTGCTCTGTGTCCGGCAGGGGAAGAAAGAAGAAGCACGGCAGCATCTCGAGTGGGCGCGCTACATTGCGAATCGCATCCAAAATCCGGAGACCGAGCTCTTGATTCACGGCGCGGAGGAGGCGATCGCGGAAGCGGAATAAAGTTCCCGTTTCGCGCGGTATAAGCCGAAGAAAGATGCAAACGGGAGAACAAACGACAGAACAAACGACAGCGCAGGGCGGGACTCCGCCCTGCGCTTTTAAGAACAGGAGACGAAGCGCAGCCGTTTCGAAAAACAAAGAACAGAGGGAATAGCGGAATACGGGGCGGCCCGAGGGCAAAGGACAGATAGACATATGACAGCCCGGTATTTGGTGGGTTTTGCGGGCTGTGCGGCTGCCGGGACTTAAAATTTACACAATAGTCACAATTAAAACGCATAACTAGACGCTTTTTTGACGGCGCGCGGGTAAACTGAAACGGAAAAACAGTCGGAACCAAGCTTGGTTGAGATAGGAGGATGCAGAGGGATGGATAAAATTCTGATTACCGGACAGGACCTGAGCGTCGATCAAATTGTTGCGGTTTGCCGCGAGCGCGCTGTTGTGGAGCTCTCCGCGGAGAGCCGGGAGGCTGTGTTGGCATCCCGGAAGATTGTGGACGATCTGGTCGCGGAGAAGCAGGTGGTCTACGGCATTACGACGGGCTTCGGAAAGTTCAGCGATGTCGTCATCAGCACCGATGAGTGCAAGGACCTGCAAAAGAACCTGATCATCACGCACGCGGTCGGCGCGGGCGATCCCTTCCCGGAGGATGTGGCGCGCGGCATGCTGTTGCTCCGCATCAACAACCTCTCGAAGGGCTACTCCGGCATACGCTTAGAGACCCTTGAGACCATGATTGCGATGCTCAACAAGGGCGTGACGCCCTTTATCCCGGAGAAGGGCTCGCTCGGCGCTTCCGGCGATTTGGCGCCGCTCTCGCACATGGTTCTGGTCATGCTGGGACTCGGCAAGGCCTACTATGAGGGAGAGCTGCTCTCCGGCGCGGAGGCGATGAAGAGAGCCGGCATTCCGGTTATTGAGCTCTCGGCGAAGGAAGGTCTCGCGCTGAACAACGGCACCCAGGCGATGACGGCGGTCGGCGCACTTGCCCTTCACGATGCGAAGCAGCTCTTAAAGATTGCCGACATTGCGGATGCGCTCTGCTTTGAGGCGCAGAACGGTGTCATGGATGCACTCGAGGACAGAGTCCATGCGATTCGTCCGCACGAGGGCCAGGGTAAGACCGCGAAGAACCTGCGCCGTCTGCTCGCGGATTCGAAGAACACGACGCGTCAGGGTGAGATTCGCGTGCAGGACGCATACTCGCTCCGCTGCAGCCCGCAGATCCACGGCGCTTCCAAGGACGCTGTGAAGTATGTGCAGGGCAGAGTGGACATTGAGATCAACTCGGTCACGGACAACCCGCTCATCTTCAAGGAGGACAGAGCAGGTATTTCGGGCGGCAACTTCCACGGCCAGCCCATGGCACTGCCCTTTGACTTTTTAAAGATTGCGGAGGCGGAACTCGCGAACGTTTCGGAGCGCCGCATCGAGAGACTGGTGAACCCCGCGTACTCGGCACTGCCGGCCTTCCTGACCCCGCACGGCGGTGTCTGCTCCGGCTTTATGATTGTGCAGTACTCCGCGGCGGCTCTGGTCTCGGAGAACAAGGTGCTCGCACATCCGGCGAGCGTGGACAGCATCCCGAGCTCGGCGGGCCAGGAGGACCATGTCAGCATGGGTACCATTGCGGCGCGTCAGGCGGCGGAAATCGGCAAGAATGTGCGCCGTGTCCTCGCGATGGAGCTCATGGTTGCCTGCCAGGGCATCGATATGCGCGGCAACAAGGGACTGGGACGCGGCACGCAGGCGGCATACGACCTGGTGCGCAAGGGCTGTGCCTTCCTTGATGATGACAGAGAGCTTTACGAAGACATCAACTACTGCGAGCAGATCCTTACGGACGGCTCCCTGATTCAGGCTGTCGAGGCGGCACTCGGCGGAGAACTGGATGTATAAAAATTAAATACAGCGTGTGTCTTGCGCGGAAAAAGAGGAGAGTATGGAAGCGAATAAGACAGGCACCAAGAAGGTACGACTGCCCAATTTCATAGAGGCGCTTATTCCCATTGTCGTCATGATGGACTTATGTTGCTCGGGTTCGTCGGCAAGACGGGCTATACGGATGCGCATATGCCCCTGGTTGTATCCATCTGCGTTGCCTGCATCATCGGTGGTATCTGCGGGCACAGTTTCTCGGATATGCTCGCGGGCATGCTGGATCGTCTGAATGCGACGATGGAGGCAATTCTGATTCTCTGCACCGTCGGTATTCTGGTCGCATCCTTCATCATGTCGGGCACCATCCCGGCTGTCATTTACTACGGTTTGGATCTTCTGACCCCGCGGCTCTTCCTGCCGGTCGGCTGCATCATGTGCGCGATTGTCGGCCTTGCCTGCGGTTCCTCTTGGACCGCAACGGCGACCATCGGCATTGCCTTCCTCGGCATCGGTGCGGGTCTCGGCATTAACCCTGCCATTACCGCCGGCATGATTATCTCCGGCGCATACCTCGGCGATAAGTTCTCGCCGCTCTCGGATACCACCAATCTCGCGGCGGCGGTTTCCGGCACGGGTCTCTTCGACCACGTGTCGGCAATGGTTTCCACGACGGCGCCGACCTCGTGATTGCTTTGATTCTCTACACCATACTCGGCATGAACATCAACACCGCGGGCTACGACCCGCAGGTGGCGGCGGGACTGCAGACCGCGCTTGCGTCGAAGTTCCACATCAACCCGCTGCTGCTCATTCCGATTATCGTGGTCATTGCGGCTTGCGTGATGAAACTCCCGGGTCTGGTGGGCATCGCAATCTCGGTGCTCTGCGGCGTGCTCTTTGCGGCCGTTTTCCAGGGCATGACCAACATCGGCGACATCTTCAACACCCTGCACTACGGCATTACGGTCGAGACCGGAAACGCAATCGCGGATAAGCTCTTAAACCGCGGCGGTATGGACCACCAGATGTGGACCATCAACCTGATACTCCTCGCGGTCGCCTACGGCGGCGCGTTGGAGCGCTGCGGCTGCGTGGACGCGCTGTTCGGCGGTCTCAAGAATAAACTGCACTCGGTCGGTCAGCTGGTGCTTGCAACCCTGCTCACCTCGCTCTTCTGCGATGCGACCATGTGCGACCAGTTCCTCGGCATCGGCGTTCCGGCACCGCTCTACAGCGACAAGTACGACGAGATGGGACTTGCGCGCAACATGCTTTCCAGAACCCTTGAGGACTGCGGAACCCTTTGGGCGGTTATGTTCCCGTGGACGGGCTGCGGCGCATATCAGATGGGCGTGCTCGGTGTGCACCCCTTCGCATACTTCCCGTTTGCGTTTGTCAACCTGCTGAACCCGATTTATGCGGCAATCACGGCCTTCCTGGGACGCAATGTCTTCTGGGCGGACGGCGCGTATACCAATATTTTCGGCAAGACCACCATGCATAAGCCGGCGGGCGCACCGGAAGAGGCGCATGAGATCGCACTGAAGAACCTCGAGAGACTGCGCGCGGAGGGCAAGGCGCCGAAGGTCGGCAAGTAAGTTTTTCGGGCTTTGAACGGGCCCTGAGTAAGAGAAAGGATTACACATGCTTCCATGGGAGAATGAGGGAGGCGTCGTCTACGCGGCGCGGGAGTTACGGCCCCGAAAGCGCTGGGTCACTTACGGAGGGTATTGCTTTGCGGCACTCTTACTTGCGGCGGGTATCCTGACCCGTTTCCGTATTGCCCTGCTCTTCGGCGCACTCTATATCCTGGCTCTCCTCATGGAGAAGCATGTGGTTGTGAGCGAAGAAGGAATCGAGCAGTTCTACCAAATGCGCATCACGACGCACTACGAGTGCTATCCCTGGATCGAGATAGACACCGTGCTGCTTGAGGACAGGGGACATCCCACACTCGCAGCCTTATATTTTCGGCGCGGCGACAAGACAAAGCGGCTCTTCTTTGACAGGGAGGACGCCGAAAAAATCCTTTTGCTCGCCCGCAAACAGAATTCCGCGATACGCATAGAACGCGTGGAAAAAAAGTAAAGAGAGAGCGCTCGGCAGGCCGGGCGCTCTTTTCTTCCGCCTTGCGAAGGACTACAATACGCATAGAGAGTAAAGCTGCGACATACAGGGGCAGGGCGGAGCGCGGCTTCGAAGGGCTTGCATCCGCACTGTCGCAGTGCGGTTTCGCACCGACGGGCCGGTTTTGGATATCTTTTCGGTCGAACGGAGGAGAGACGAGATGAAAGTGAAAAAGAGAAGCGCAAAGGATTATCGCGTGAGTCGCTGGAGCGGCGGAGAGACCAGGGAGTTTTTGCTCTTCCCGGAGAGCGCAAGCTATGCCGGACGGGATTTTCTCTGGCGTGTGAGTTCGGCGACCGTGGAGCTTCCCGAGAGTGATTTTACACCGCTGCCGGACTATCGGCGCTTTCTGACACCGCTCAGCGGTGCGCTCAAGCTCTCGCAAGACGGCGGCCCGTTTCGGACGCTCGGGGCGCTCGAGGTGCTTCCGTTCGACGGCGGGGCAGAGACCAAGTCCCGCGGCGAGGTGACGGATTTTAATTTGATGCTTCGAAAGGGCGAGGCAGAGGGCGGCATGGAGACCGCTTCGCTTCGCGCGGGCGAGACGCTTCGCCTCGGGACGCTCCTTCCCGCAGAGGCGGCAGAGAGCGAAACACTTTTGATTTACTGCTATTCGGGGGCCGCCGCACTTCGGCAGGCCGGAAAAGAATGCGTCTTAGAAGTCGGGGCCTACCTTCAGCTGTCTCCGGAGGCGGGAGAAGAGGGCGGACTTTCGCTTGCGGAATCGGAGTTACTGGCGATTGCGGAAAACACGGTGCTCGCGTTTGCATGGATGCGACGGTGCGATTGAGAGCGGGACAGGAATAAAAGAAAAGGGATTCAGGCAAAGGAATCAAGACGATGAAAGAAATCTTTGAGAGAAGAAGCGTGAGAAAATTTGCGGATCGGGAAGTGGAGGCGGAAAAACTGGAGGCGGTCCTCCGCGCCGGTATGGCGGCGCCCTCCGCGGGAAATCAGCGCCCCTGGGAGTTTTACATTGTGAGAGATCGCGAGAAACTGGAAGCTCTGTCCAAGCTGAGCCGCTATGCGGGGCCGCTTGCTGCGGCGCCGCTCGCAATCGTCACGGTATGCGACCCCGAGGGCAAGCGCTTTGCCGAGGTGGCGGCGACCGATATGGCAGCCTGCACGGAGAACCTCTGGCTCGGTGCGGTTTCGGAGGGACTCGCAACGGTGTGGATCGGTGTTTATCCCTACGAAGAACGCGTGAACTTTACGAATCAAATACTCGGAATCCCGGCGGGAAAATACGTGTTTTCGATCTTGCCGCTCGGCTATCCGGCGGAGGAAAAGACTGCGGAGGATCGCTTTCGACCCCTCCCGGATTCACGAGCTTTGAAGCCGAAACAAAAGAAAAGCAAAGATTTAATTACGCTAACTTTGTGAAATACATAAGTAAAAAATCGAAAGAATTTATAAACAGCGATTGAAAAAAAGAGAGACTGTACTAATCTGACAAATGTTTGTCAATCCCCGCCCGGCGGGGACGAAAGGTGATTTGGAAAGAGAGGTACAGTTATGGCAACATTTATGATTGGCCTCGCGATTCTGATCTGTGGCGGATTTTTGTACGGCTCCCTCTGTGAGCGCGTCTTCGGCCCGGATAACCGCGAGACCCCCGCGTATGCAAAGCAGGACGGCGTGGACTTTGTCCCGATGCCGACTTGGAAGAATGCGTTGATTAACCTTTTGAACATCGCGGGTACCGGTCCCATACTCGGGCCGATTCAGGGCATACTCTTCGGGCCGATTGCTCTGCTCACCATTCCGATCGGCAACGTGATCGGCGGCGCGATGCACGACTACTTCGCCGGGCATGATCTGCACGAGACGGCGGCATCCAGATGCCGGACATGATTAAAAAAAGTACACGAACAGCAAGGTGTTCTGGGATTTATGACGTCTTTGTCTCGGTGCTTCTGCTTCTGGTCGGTGCCGTCTTTATCTACACACCCGGCGACATCGCCGCGACGCAGGTTTTTGGCTTCTCGGGCGGTGCGAAAGATCCGACGACCTGGATTATCTACGGCATCATCTTCGTGTATTACTACATTGCGACGGTCTTCCCGATCGATAAGATCATCGGCAAGGTATACCCGATTTTCGGTGCGGTGCTGGTCTTCTCTGCGGTCGGTGTCTTCTTTGTCATGGTCGGAAGTCACTATCCGCTCGTGAACGTTTGGGACAGCTGGAATACCGGCGCGTTTGCGTACGGCGACTATTTCTTCGGTGTGGGCGATATGAAGTCCTTTCGGCCATTTCATGCCGATTTTTCTTCGTGACGGTTGCCTGCGGTATCCTCTCGGGCTTCCACTCGACGCAGACCGCGCTGATTGCGCGCACCATGAAGAGTGAGCGCGAAGGCAAGATGACCTTCTACAACATGATGATTGTCGAGGGCTTCATCGCAATGGTATGGGCAGCGGGAACCATGGCGCTGATCCAGATGGGGGCTGCGAAGGGCGGCATCACGATGCAGTTCGAAAACGGCGTGCTGCGCTACTTCCAGCAGGCGGCGGACGGCGGACTCAAGGCAATTTCCGCGACCTCGGTGGTCGGTGTGCTCTGTCGTAAGGCCCTGGGCCCGGTCGGCGGTGCGATTGCGCTCATCGGTGTCATTGTGCTTCCGGTTACCTCCGGTGACACGGCGCTCCGCGCACTGCGCCTCACGATTGCGGATACCTTCCACATCAAGCAGGACAACAACGCGCGCCGTCTGATGCTCGCAACCCCGATCTTTGTGCTGGTGTTCGGCATTCTGGTCTGGGCAAAGTTCGATACGAACGGCTTTAACCTGCTCTGGAGATACTTCGCTTGGTCGAATCAGGCGATGGCACTCTTTGCGCTGGCGGCGGCGGCCATTTACCTCCTGATTGAGAAGAAGGGCGCCTTTTGTCTGGATGCCGCTCATTCCGGGCATTTTTCTATACCGTGGTCTGCGGCAGCTACATTCTGAACGCGAAGATCGGCTTCAACCTTCCGTGGAATGTGGCGTACGCCGGCGGCGTGGCACTTGCGGTACTCTATGCCGTCTCCGTGTTTGTCCGCGGCAGAAGACCGGCAAATACCCTGTGACAGAAAAAGAGGTTCGGCGCAGACCGAACCTCTTTTTAGAAACTTTGAAAGGAAGAGATGAGAAAAACAGTCTGGATTTTTTTGCGCGCCGAGGGAATTTCCGAGCGTCTGATCGAGGAACTGCGCGCGTTTCGAAGCTTACTATCACTTGGATGAGGCGGAGGCGGACCGCGTGCCGGAGCCGCTTTACCCCTACTACGGGAGAGAGGTCTGGGAAGAGGCCATAAGCGCCCTCCTCGCCGGAGAACATTTGCTTCTGTCGGGCGGCAAGGCAAGCGGTAAGAATGTGCTCGCGGAGGGACTGGCGGCTGCCTTCGGGCGTCCGCTCTGGGACATCTCCCTCTATGTGAATGCGGATGCCGCGAGCTTAATCGGGTACGGATACCTTTCCGGGACGGTGCGGTACAGCTCAGGAAGGGACCGGTGCTCCGCGCGGCAGAGTGCGGCGGTTTCGGCATCTTGGACGAAATCAATATGGCGAAGAACGAGAGCCTCGCGGTGCTGCACGCAGCCCTCGACTTTCGCCGCGTCATCGATATCCCGGGCTATGAGCGCGTGCGCCTCCACGAGGCGACTCGCTTCATCGGCACCATGAACTACGGCTACGCGGGCACGCGCGAGTTAAACGAGGCGCTCGCCTCCCGCTTCCTCGTGATCCAGATGCCTGTCATTCCGCTCGCGGATGTGAAGCGCCTGTTGAGCGGCAAGTATCCGAAGTTACGCCCGGAATATGCGGCGCAATTTGCGGAGCTCTTCGATGAGATACGGAAAAAGAGCGAGGGCGGTGAGATCACGAGCCGCGCGCTGGATCTTCGCGGCCTGATTGCCGCCATCGGTATGATGGAGCGCGGGCTTTCTCCGGTGCGGGCCCTGCGCCTCGGCATCGTGAACAAGTGCTTTGACAGCTACGAGCAGACCTTGGTCAGCGACCTTGTCGCGACGCGGCTGCCGGAGAGCCTGGAAGCCGGGCGCGTGTTTGCATGAAACTCAGTGAATTTGAGAAGCGGCGCGCCGCCAATTTGATTTGGAATGCGGCCGGGGACTACGGCATTTCCCCGGGCTTCCGCATGTACGACGAGCACGGGCGGGCGGATCTCTACTGGAACAGCATCATCGGCGCGGCGCACCGCTTTTACGACTGGGATCGCTTGATGGATTTTTACAACAGCTTTCACGAGACCGTGGATCAGGGCGTCTATGAGAGTCTCTTCTGGCTGGCGCTCGAGAACGGCTGTTATGAAAAAATAAAGACGGAGCGCCCGGCGGCAGAATCGCTTCGACAGGCCTATGCGCGGGAAAAGTTGAAAAACTTTATGCCGAGTATCGCGGAGAGCCGCGAGGGCTGGATACTCGAGGGGCATTATCGCAGTATGCTCGGCGAGGACAGCGGACTCCCGGACCTCGTGGACCGCAAGCTGCTCGAGGAACTGGAAGTCTCCGGAGAGCTGGATACCGAGGCGTGGATTGACAGCGTCGGCAAGACGCTTGCCCGTTACTTTACCTATCTCCCGGGCAAGGGGGCTTCCGAACAGCGTCGCCGTCGCTTCGCGCTGCCGAAGTTTGTGTTTCGGAAGCGGAGCGCGGCAGAGCGGCAGGAAGCCCCTTCAGCCGAATGTGCGTCGCCTCGTGATGGGCTTCGGCGAACTTGTGCCGAGCGCGGGAGCAAAGAGAGGTGCCAAAAAGCTTCGGCGAGCGCTATCTGGAGAAAGAGTGCGGAACAGCTGAGACAGTATATCCGCGACTATTTCGGTGCGCCGTTGTATCCGGAGGCGAAGGAGAGTGAACTGAATCTCCGCTGCTGTAAGGATGCCCATGCGGGGAGCTGCCTTTATTTTACGGACGGCAGACTGCCGCTCGAAGAAGTCTAAAAAATTAAAAGGCTTTACCAAGCGCATGCGCCGCGAGATGGAAGCGCGAGAGCAAAAGACCCGTCGCGCCCACGAGGGTGAAATTGCGCGGGATCACGCGGCGATTGCGGAACTCAGAGAGCGCCTTAAAAATGCGCTGCGGCAGCTCCGCGACTCGGAGGAAGTGCCCGGGCCGCACGGGGCGGCTGCTTCCCGGAAAGCTGTACCGCGCGCTTTGTCTGAATGATGCGCGCATCTTCGAAAAGCAGCGCCCCGGGGATCAGAGTCGGGTGAGCGTGGATCTCCTGCTCGATGCGAGCACTTCGCAGGAGGAGAGAACCGAGTTGGTTGCGCGCCAGGCCTATATTTTGGCCGAGAGCCTGAGTGCATTGAAATTGCCGGTGCGAGTCTGGGGCTATCTCTCCATGAGCGGCTACACAGTGCTGACGCGCTACCGCGATTACGAGGAGCACGAGAAGAACGAAGAGATTTTCCGCTATTTCACGGCGGGCGCAAACCGGGACGGGCTCGCCTACCGCGCGGTCGGCGAACTGATGGCAGAGTACCCCTCGGAGCGAAAGATTTCTGATTGTGCTGAGCGATGTGACGCCGAACGATATGGTGAAGTTTTCTCATCAAGGGCAGGAACAGGCCTATGCGGGCGAAAGGGCGATAGAGAACGCCGCAAAGGAAGTTCGCGCGGTGTGCGCTTCCGGTGTCACGGCGCTCTGCGTCTACACCGGCGACGATGCCGGGCTCCCCGCGGTGCAGCGGGTTTTCGGGCAAAATTTTGTGAAGATCAATTCCCTGACTCGCTTCGCAGTGGCTGCGGGACGTCTTCTGGAGCTTGCGCTTTCGAATCCCGCATAGAGAGACGGAGTTTTCGACGCAGTTGGTTCAGGCGCCGTTCCAAGTAGCCGCGGTCTATGTACTCGGCGAGTACATACTGGTCGAGCGCGGGGACGGTGCAGGCATAGAAGCCGAGACGTTCGCGGTAACTTTCGAGGAGGCGCTTCGGGAGCACCATATAGGCGACACGCATGGACGGCGCGAGGGTCTTGGTAAAGGTATTGAGGTAAATCACAGAGTCGTTGGAATCCATCGCATAGATGGTTTCCAGCGGCTTTTTTTGGAGCGAAAACTCGGAGGCATAGTCATCCTCCACGAGAAAGGCAGCTCTCTCCTTGGCCCAGCGGAGATATTCAAAGCGCTTGGCGGCGGTTGCGGTCACGCCGCTCGGGTAGCTCTGGTAGGGTGTCACATGGAGTAAGGAGGCGCGGGAGGCGGCGAGCCCCTCGGCACTCACCCCGTAGGCATCGAGCGGCAGGAGTTCATAGGGGCGGGCGTAGGCGCTGTAGACAAGGCGTATCTTCTCATAGGACTGCGCCTCGATGCCGTAGAGCGCCGCGCGGGGCAGGAGCTGCGCAACCAGTCCGTAGAGATACTCGGTGCCGGAACCGATTACAATTTGCGCGGGATCCGCCTGCATGCCGCGATAGCGGAGCAGATAGGCACTGATGGCGCGGCGAAAGTGCAGAGCCCCCTGATTTTCCGGGCGCGCGAGCAGCTCACGCGGAAAGCGGAGCAGAACATCGCGGACAATGTGGGAGAAGGGCGTAAAGGGGAAGTCGGCGGCGAGTTCGCCGAGGGAGCTGTGCGGCGCGGAGGGTTCGGTTTCGGAGATTGCCGCTTCCGTGTTCGTGGCTGCGTTTTTGTCGCTGCCTTTGGGTGTTCGCGCCGCTTCCGCGGCGTTCGCGGGTTGAAAGTCTTCCTTGTCTGTTCGGTTTGCGTTGCCGTTTTCCGGAAGCGTGAGGGCGGAGACAAAGAAGCCGCTCCGCGCTTTGACCTCGAGATAGCCCTCATCGAGAAGCGCCGCGTAGGCACTCCCGACCGTCGAGAGGCTTAGGCCCAGGTGTTCCGCGAGCGCGCGCTTGGAGGGCAGGCGTTCGCCGGGAAGCAGTTTCTTTGCGAGAATATCGCTCCGAATGGCATTGTAGAGAAAGCGGTACTTACTCTCTTTGCTGCGGGCATTCAAAAAGTAGGTGAGCATGAAGAGACCTCCGATTTTCAAACTGATATCATTGTAACGCAAACTGATATTATAAAAAATATGAAAACTGAGTCTTTTTTGAATCCAGATTTGCGCTACAATCGTGCTTATCGAAACAAAGGGGGATGATGTCATGACAGGACAACAGACAGCAACAGCGACAAACACAGATCAGAGACTTCATAAAATCGTATTGACGGGGCTCATGGCAGCGCTCTGCTACGCAGCCTTTGCCTTTTTGAAAATCCCGATTCCAACGCCGGGCGGCGGCATGGTGGCGCTTCATATCGGCAACGCCTTTTGCGTGCTTGCAGCGCTCTATCTGGGCGGTGTGTACGGCGGCCTTGCGGGCGCAATCGGCATGACGATTGCGGATTTAATGGATCCAAAGTACGTGACTTCCGCACCGAAGACCTTTTTGCTCAAGTTCTTGATCGGCCTCATTGCGGGCTTTATCGCGCATAAGCTCGGCCACATCACAGAAGATCACGACAGAAAATATCTCTTTTTCTGGACCTTGCTCGCTTCGGCGGTTGCGCTCGGCTTCAATGTGATTGCGGATCCGATTGTGGGCTATCTCTATAAAACCTATCTGCTCGGCATTCCGCAGGAAGCGTCGAAGATTATGGCGACCTGGGCGGCCGGTGTGACCGCAATCAACTCGGTCGCGGGCACCGTGGTTGTGGTCATCGCTTATGCGGCGCTGCGTCCGGTTTTAAAGAAAGCGGGACAGTTCTTCTACTTGGGGTAAAAACCTGCGGTGCTTCGAAACAATGCATCGGGGGGTGAAAACAGAGAGGCGTTGCACTGTGCTTCGGGCTGCGGCATATTGCCGCAGCTTTTTTCTGATTGTCAAACGGGGCAAAACAGGCTATACAAGATAAAAACGGCGAGAAAAAGGAGGGACGGAATGAAACGGGCTTATCTCTTTGATGTAGACGGGACGCTCTGGGACAGCGCACGTGCGGTCACGGATTCCTGGAATGAGGTGCTGAAGGAGCGCAGGGGCAGCGGGACGCTGACGGTCGATGACATGCACGGCTTTATGGGACACACGATGGATGAGATTGCGGCACGCATCTCCCCGGACGCGGATCCCCTAGAGCAGAAGGAAATCATGGAAGCCTGCATGCGGCACGAGATCGATTATCTGGAGTCGCACAGCGGCTGCTTTTATCCCGGGGTGCTGAAGACCCTCCGCGCCCTTCACGAGAGCGGCAAGGAACTCTACATTGTCTCAAACTGCCAGGAGGGCTATATCGAGTCTCTGCTCGAAGCCGGAAATTTAAGCAGCGGAGAGGACGGTGTGATTCGCGATTTTATCTGCTACGGCGAGACGAGACGCCCGAAGGGAGAAAATATAGAGCTGATTCTCGAGCGGAACGAACTCAGCCCGGAGGAGGCGGTGTACATCGGGGACACCGAGATGGATCAGGCCGCGGCCGAGGAGGCCGGCGTCGATTTTTATCATGTGAGCTACGGCTTCGGACGGGTTCACGGGGCACTCCGCGAGCTCGACTCCCTCGAAGAACTCTTAGAGGACTGAGTCCGGGGGCAAAGAGAGGCTTGTCAGAAGAGAAGCAGTCTGCTATGCTGAATAGGCATTTTGGGCTGTCGCCAAGCGGTAAGGCAAAGGACTTTGACTCCTTCATTCGACGGTTCGAATCCGGCCAGCCCAGGCACGCAGCGGGAGCGCAAGCTCCCGCTGTTTTTTTAAGGCGTATTCATTCTCTTTTTGTATGTAGGCTCTTATAATACTGCTGTCAGGCAACTGCGTTGAAACGAGGTAAGAGTTATGTATTTGGAAACAATCAACAGCCCCGCGGACGTCAAAAAATTGAGTGTCGAAGCGATGACGGCGCTCGCGGCGGAAATGCGGGAGGCGCTCATCGTCCGCGCGAGTCGGCACATGGGACATGTGGGGCCGGATCTCGGTTTTCATCGAGGCGACCGTAGCGCTCCACGCGGTTTTTTTCTTCGCCGGAGGATAAAAATCATCTACGACATCTCCCACCAGACCTATCCGCACAAAATGCTGACCGGGCGGCGGGAGGCTATACGGACCCTGCGCACTACGACGATGTCTCGGCCTACTCGAACCCGAAGGAGAGCCCGCACGATTTCTTTGAGCTCGGGCACACCTCGGTCTCGATCGATCTCGCGCTCGGCATGGCGAAGGCCAGGGAGTTTACTCGGCGGAACGGAGAAAGTAGTCGCGGTCATCGGCGACGGCTCGCTCTCCGGCGGCGAGGCACTCGAGGGCCTAAACACCGCGGGTGAATTTAAGGGGCAGTTTCTCATTCTGGTAAACGACAATCAGATGTCGATCGCCGAGAATCACGGCGGGCTCTATGCCTCGCTGAAGGCACTCCGCGAGAGCAACGGAACTTCCGAAAACAACCTGTTTTGCGCGATGGGTCTTGACTACCGCTATGAGGCGGCGGGCAATGACATAGGCGCACTGATTCGGGCGCTGAATGAGGTGAAGGATGTGGATCACCCGCTTGTGCTCCACATCAATACCCTAAAGGGTAAGGGCTATGAGCCGGCGGAGACCCGAAAGGAGGAGTTCCACTGGCACTTCCCCTTTGACCGGGAGAGCGGCGAGACCCTGCCGGACTTCCGCTTTGAGGGCGAGAGCTATGAGGAGGCGACCGCAGAGTTTCTTCTAAAGGCAGCGGCGGAAGATCCGGCCGTGCTCGTTTTAACTTCCGGCGTGCCGGGCACCATCGATTTAACGCCCGAGCGCCGCGCTGCGCTCGGAGAACAGTATCTCGATGTCGGCATTGCGGAGCAGACGGCGCTTGCCGTTGCCTCGGGCGCGGCAAAGCGCGGCGCGAAGCCGGTCTATTTTACGGAGGCGACCTTCTTACAGCGCGCCTACGACCAGCTGGTTCACGATGTTTGCATCCAGAAGAGCCCGGTCACCATGCTGCTCGGCAGCGCATCGCTCTTCGGCATGAGCGACGTGACGCACAGCGGCGTACTTGCGCTCCCCCCATGCTTTGCAATATCCCGGAACTCATTGTGCTTGCGCCGACCTCGGTCGAAGAGTACTTGAGCATGCTCCGCTGGTCCCTGAAGCAGAGAGAAAATCCGGTCGCAATCCTCATCCCCTCCACCGAACTTTGTCACGCGACGGGGGCGGTACGGGAGAACTTTTCGCTGCCCGCGCACTATGAAATTGTGCGGCGCGGCGGGGAAGCAGCGATTCTGGCGCCAGGCGACATGCAGGCGCTCGGCAAAAAGACAGCCGCGGTTCTCGAAGAGAAGTACGACATATGTCCGACCCTCATGAACCCGGGGGTGGTTTCGGATCTCGACGAGGCGCTGCTCCGGGATTTGCGAAAAGAGCATCGCGCGGTGCTGGTTCTGGAGGACGGTCTGCTCTCCGGCGGCTTCGGCGCTAAGGTCGCGGGCTTTTACGCAGACAGCTCGATGAAGGTTTTACTCCGCGGTCTCCCGAAGGCCTTTTATGATCGCTACCGCATCTCGTCGCTCTTAAAAGCGCAGGGTATGACGCCGGAGCAGCTTGCGGAAAGCGTGGTCAATGCGCTCGGAAAGAACTGAATTTGACAGGAGGCAGGATGAAGCGCTATATCTCGGACTTACATTTTTTTTTCACGACAAGCTAAACCGCGAGATGGACTGCCGGGGCTTTGCCTCCCTCGAGGAGATGCACGCGCATATGATTGCCGCCTGGAATCAAACCGTGTCGCCAAAGGACGAGGTGTTTATCCTCGGCGACTTCTCCGTGGGAAAGGCCGAGGAGACCAACGAAATCGTGCGTCGCTTGAAGGGAGAACTCTATCTGCTTCGGGGAAACCACGATTACTATCTCAAAAAGAGCGCCTTTGACCGCAGCCGCTTCCACTGGATTCAGGACTATGCGGAGATTCACGACGAGGGAAGAAAGGTGATACTCTCGCACTACCCGGTCTTTTGTTACAACGGGCAGAATCGGCTGACCGCGCAGGGAGAGCCGAAGAGCGCCATGCTCTACGGCCATCTGCACAATACCTTCGATGAGGTGCTCGTGAACCGCTTTATCGCAGAGACAAGGGCGGCAAAGCGCCCGCAGACAGACAGAGAGACAGGGGAGTCCATCGAAAAGGACATCCCCTGTCTCATGATCAACTGTTTTTGTATGTTTTCGGAGTACCGTCCGCTCGGTCTTCTCGAGTGGATAGAGCTTGATCGGCGGCGTCGGCTCACTGCGCAGCAACGCGATAGCCGATAATCATGCCGTTTTGTTCGGCATAGAAGCAGTCAAGCCCGCCGGCCGGACGAACTTCGACCGAAGCAGACTGAAACGCTTCCCGGATGGCGCTTGCGAGCGCCTCGGCGACCGGTTGATTCAGGCAGTGCACAATTACGACTTCCTGAACGGCGCGCCCCTTTTCCCTGAGGTCTTGGACTATGCTGTCCAGGACCTTTTTTGTGCCGCGGACCTTGCCCTTGATTTGTATGGTCCCCTCGGGAGTCGCGATGCCCACGCCCCAAAAGCCGAGGGTATTTGCGAGAAAACCGGTCAGGCGGCTCATGCGCCCGTTTCGAATCAGATTGTTAAACGAGGAGAGCGCATAGACGATGAAGGTGCGGTCTATGAGGGCCGGAATGCGGGAGATGATTTCCGCGTAATCGAGGCCGTCCAGAATCATGCGCGCGGTCTCCCGGATTAAGAGCATAATCGAGGGACCGTCCGTACGCGTGTTGAAAACGGTGATGCGCTTGCCGGGTTCTTCTTCCTCGACCATGAGACGCGCGGTCTCGGCACTCTGGAAACTGCCGGAGAGCTCGGAGGAAATGGTGAAGGCAATCACATCGCCGGGTTTCCGGAAGGCCTCCGCAAAGGAAGCGGGAGAGGGGCAGGAGGTGCGTGCGGTCTTGCTCTTTTGTAGATCCTCCATCATCTCCGGGATGACAATGTTGCCGTCGTCCACATACTCATGATTGTCGGTGTAGAGGTAAAAAGGGGACGCTCTGATACAGAATATCTTCGCGCTGTTCTTCAAAGCGTATGTCGTCGCAGCTGGAATCGGTCACGATATTCCACATGTCAGACCTCCTGAGAATGGTATTTCATTGTTATCAAGCCATTATAGCGCGAAAGCGCGCTTGCGTCAAAACCGAAGCGCAGAGGAGATATGTTACAGAAATCTTACAAATACAATACGATTTCATGAGTTTCCTTGACTTGAAAAAGCGCATTTTCTAAGATGGGGGAGTCAAACGAATTTTGAATTTGCGGCATATGTCGCTGAAAATGAAAGAAGAGGATTCGGTATGAAGAAGGGATTATTTGCAAAGGTTTCGCGCAGCTTTGTCGCTTGCGCACTGACCGCGGCGGTCGCGGCGCTCAGTTTTCCGCTCAGCGCGTTTGCGGCGGGAAATGCAACACTCTCGCTCCGTCACTTTACGGCGGGAAGCGGTACGGTCGAGCAGGGCTCGGCAAGCATGCATGTCTTTTTGGACAGCGCGCCGGGTGAGTACACGGTGACGGACGGAGAGGGACAGCGGGAAATTCGCTTTGCGACGCTCTCGGATGCGGTCCGTGCGCAGTACGGTGTCGAGGAAGGCTATCTGAGCTACGCGAGCGTAAGCTTGCAGGGCAATGAGGCTGTGACGATCAGCGGTCTTCCGAACGGTGCAAAGTATCAGGTTCAGGAGGATACCGCCGCTCTCGGCGCCGGCTATTCGACGGAACCCTACTACTTCGATCGGGAAGGCGCAGTTTCCGAGAACGAGGCGATTGAGGCGGTCAGTGTGGATCATAAGAACGGCGAGACGCCGGTTGTGATTCGAAAGACTTGGTTGGACGGAAACCGCACGGAGTATCGTCCGAACTCCATCACCGTTCGCATTGACGCGCTGGATCAGAATCAGAAGCTCATTGAGGGTGAGTCGAGACTTGCGGTTGTGAAGCCGAACGCGGACGGACGCTGGTATTTTGTGGAAGGTCTGCACCGTCTCGAGAAGGCGACGGCAAGCAATGCGCGCCGCGCGAGCGCTTCCGATGCGCTGCTCGCAAGCGCCTCCGATGCGGAGCGCGAGGGAGAGGTACAGACGCTCAGCTACTATCGCATTGCCGAAGTGTCGGGCGGTTCCGCGTATGTCTTGAACTTCCCGGTTGCGGAGCGCATCCGTCAGGTCGGCGCACATTTGAATTTTGACATTGCAAACCGTTACTACGGTACGACGGGCAATTCCGGCGGCGGCAGAAGCTATACCGGCGGCGGAAGAGCAACGGGCAGGAGCGCGGCATATCGGAACAGCTCGACGGGAACGGCACCGACTTCTTCCGTGACCGAGGTGCGCCCGATGAATCCGGCAAACAACAACGAGATTCCGAATCGCCTTGCGGCGCCGAGTCGTGACGCAGGCATATCCGGACCGGTCGCGGTTCAGGCACAGCGCGGCAAAAAGAGCGGGCTTCCGAAGACCGGTCAGGCTTCGAGCGCTGCGGCGGCAGCCTTCTCGATTGCGGGACTTGCGCTGCTCCTCTACTGCCACAAGAGAGAAGAGTACTGAAACAGCAGACTCGGAAAATAAATCATTTCTCTGAGACGCCGCGGGGCAAATATCTCCGCGGCGTCTTTTCGGCCTTTCCCGCAGGAAGGCTATGGCGTGGATTTGCCTGCCTGTGCTAAGATAGAAATGGAAAGAAACGGAAAGAAACGGAAAGCGAAAGCGGAGACAGAGCAAGGGGCACAGAAGAAACACTGCACATGCTCGGACGAGCAAGGAGGCGAGATGAGAAAAAATCGGAGCAAGCTTGTTGCGGTATCGGCAGCGCTGGCACTGGCAGTCACTGCGTTCACGGCCTGCGGTACGGCAAAGACGACAGAGAGCAAGGCAGAGAGCAGCGCCGTAGAGAGCAGCGAAGTCGCGGGGAGCGGCGGGCGGCAAGCGGAGCGCAGGCGGAGGCCGCAAATCCCTGGATCGATGTCCGGGATCTGAAGGAAGCTCTGAAAGAGACCGGCGTGGAGCTGAAGGCACCGGAGAAGATCGGAGACTTTCATCTGAGCCATGTCCAGGCGATACAGGACGGCGGCATTGTTCAGGTCTTTTACGGCGGTGTTGCGGACAAGACCGAGACGCAAGCGCTGCTTCGCAAAGCAAAAAGCATGGAAGATATCAGCGGAGACTACACAGTCTACCCGGAGGACCGCAGAGTCAACGAGACAGAGGGAGAAGTGCGCCTCCGCGGCCAGGACGGCAGAGTGTATCTCGCAACCTGGCAGCGCGGCGACTACAGCTATTCGCTGAGTCTTGCGCAGGGAATGGAAGAAGCAAAGGTCATGGAGGTTATTTCGGAGATTCAATGAGTAAACAAAAATTAGAAGAATACCGGGATTTAATTGTCAACAATCGCTTCGCGCTGCACAATCACGTGACCCTCACGGATCTCGAGGAGAACAGCGCGGAGGGCTATCTGGATGTCGAGGACGATGTGACCAATGCCTACGGCATGGTGCACGGCGGCGCATTTTACGCGCTCGCGGATGTGATTGCGGGCATGACGGCGCGCGGGAACGGCCACGCCTATGTGACCCAGACGGCGGACTTACACTATCTCTCCTCGACCGAGGAGAAGCGCATATACGGAAAGAGCCGCGTGCTGCGGCGCAGCCGACAGACGGCTGTCATTGAGGCAGAGGTGACGGACGGGGTCGGAAAGTGCCTGTTTTTTGCGACCTTCACGTTTTTCTGCGTGGACGGCCGCGTCGCTGTGAAGAGAGAGGGGGAAGAGCGTGCCGACTCATAACCGGAGAAAGAAAATCAATATCGTCGGGCATAAGAATCCGGATACGGATTCCATCTGCGCGGCACTCAGTTATTGCTGGCTGAAAAAGCAGATCGATCCGCAGGGCGAGTACGAGGCGCGGCGAGCGGGCAGCGTGAATCGCGAGTCGCAGTTCGTGCTGAATTACTGGAACATGAAGGCGCCGCGTCTCATTACGAGCGTGAGCCCGCAGATGAAGGACATCGACTTCCGCATTCGGCCCGGCATCGACGGGGAGATGAGTCTCCGCGAGGTCTGGAAGCTGATGCGCGAAGAGGACATCGAGACCCTCTGTATCACGACCGAGGAGCAGGAACTCCTGGGTCTGGTTTCGGTCACCGATATCACAAACATCAACATGAATCTCCTCGACAACGGCATACTCGCGACCGCAAAGACGCCCTATAAGAACCTTATCTCGACCCTCGACGCGGAGATGATTTCCGGCGACCCGGAGGCGTGCATCGAGCAGGGGCATATCTACATCGGCACAAGTCCCGAGGTCATTGAAGAGTTTGTGAACGAGAACGATATCGTTCTGGTTTCGAACCGCTATGAGGCGCAGATTTGCGCGATTGAGTGCGGCGCGTCCTGCATTGTGATCTGCTGCGGCGCAGTGGCCGGAAAGACCATCTTAAACCGCGCGAAGGAAAAGAACTGTACGGTGCTCATGAGCCCCTACGACACCTATGCGGCGGCACGACTCATCAGCACCGCGATTCCGGTGCGCCACATCATGCAGAGCGAGAAGCTGCTGCAGTTCGGCCTCAACACCTATGTCGAGGACGCGAAGAAAATCATGGCGTCGGTGCGTCACCGATACTTCCCCATTCTTGATTCCGAAGGAAAGTATGTCGGTGTCGTGAGCCGCAGAAACCTCTTGAATCTGCACCCGAAGCGGGTCATTTTGGTGGACCACAACGAGTTCACCCAGACCGTGGACGGCATGGAGCAGGCGGAGATTCTGGAAATCATCGATCACCACAGAATCGGCAATCTGGAGACCGGCGGACCGGCCTACTTTCGGAACGAGCCGGTCGGCTGCACCAACACCATTGTCTATTCCATCATGCAGGAGAAGAACCTCACCCCGCCGAAGGAAATCGCAGGACTCATGCTCTCGGCCATCCTCTCGGATACGCTGATGTTCCGCTCGCCGACCTGTACGGCGAGAGACCGCGCCGCGGCGGAGGCACTTGCCGCCATTGCGGAGGTCGATATCGAGAGCTATGCGAATCAGATGTTTGAGGCCGGCGAGGATCTGAGCGGCCGGAGCGCCGAGGATATTTTCTTCGCGGACTTTAAGGTCTTTACCTTCGGCGACATTCGTTTCGGCGTGAGCCAGAGCACCTTTATGACCGAGAAAAACCGGAAGGCGGCCGAGGAATTGGTGAAGCCCTTCCTGGAGGCGGCCGCAAACCGCACCGGTGTGGATACCGTTTACTACATGGCGACCGACACGCCCTCCGAGAGCACGGAGCTCTTCTGGTACGGCAACATGGCCGAGGAGTACGCGCGGCGTGCTTTCGGACGCGCGCCGGAGACGGAAGGTTACTTCTACCTGCCGGGCGTTGTGAGCCGTAAAAAGCAGATGATACCGCCGCTTCGCATGGCAATGCAGGCGGAACCCTGAGAGGAGAGAGTATGAAACGTGTCAGCGCCCTGCTCGCACAGGGCTTGGAAGAAGTGGAATGCCTGATGGTTGTTGATCTCTTACGGCGGGCGGAAGTGCAGGTGACCCTGGTCTCCGTGAGCGGTGAGCGCGTGGTGACCGGCGCGCACGGCATCGCGATCGTGACGGATCGCCTGATCGAAGAGATGGATTTTTCGGCGGAGGATATGATCTTCCTGCCGGGCGGCATGCCGGGCGTCAGCAATCTGGTGCGCCATGCGCTGGTGGCGCAGACCCTGAGAGCGCAGGCCGAACAGGGCAAGGAGCTTGCCGCCATCTGTGCGGCGCCGAGTATACTCGGCAAGATGGGACTCTTTGCGAACAAGCGCTTTACCTGCTATCCGGGTTGGGAGCGCGGCATTGACGGCATCAACGGCGCCGAGTGGAGCGGGGCCGCGGTGGAGCGGAGCGAGGGACTCACGACCGGGCGCGGACTCGGCACGGCGATGGACTTCGGCTTAAAGCTGATTGGCGTGCTCTGCGGCGGCGAGACGGCGGAGAAGATTAAGCAGGCTGTCCAGCACCCGGACACGCTCTACTGAGCGCGTCCCCGTGAATGCGTTTTGGGAGCGCCACGCTGCGCTCCGGGAGTTTTTGCTTTTTAATCTGCTTTCGAACTGTGCGACCCTGGTGAACCTCCTTGCGACTTTTGTCGGCACGCATGTCTTGTTCCGTGCGTTTCGGGATAGACCTTTTTCCTTCCTGGTTTTTCAGTATCGAAATATACGGGAGGATTTGGGGCTCGCGGGTTTCTTGAGCTTTTTGTTTGCGACCGCACTCGCGCAGACGGTTAATTTCTCGGTGCAGCGAAAGCTGGTGTTTCGCGCTTCCGGGGATGCGGGAAAGGCGGCGCTCCGCTTTGCGGGGCTTGCCCTTTTTCTGACCCTAATTTCTGCAGCGCTGCCGGCCTATACCTTGCCGCGCTTCGGTATTTTGGGTTCCGCGGTCTTAAACATAGTGCTGCAGGTGGCAATCAGTTTTCCCGCGATGAAATTTTGGATTATGCCTGAGGGAACTCGGGAGAAGAAGGCAGTATGAGTCAGATACAAAACAAGCGGAAAGCAGGGGCGGACGTCCTTCGGCGTCTGACCCTCTTTGAAAAGGCGGCCCTCTTATCCGGGGGCGGCGCCTGGAAGAGCCGGGCACTCCCGAGACGGGGCTTGCCGGCTCTTTTCTTTTCGGACGGACCGCACGGTCTCAGGAAGCAGGAGGGCATCGGGGATCACCTCGGTCTCAATGCCTCCCGCCCCGCGACCTGCTTTCCGACGGCGGCGACCGTCGCAAACAGCTGGGACACGGAACTTGCCGAAGCGGTGGGCGAAGCGCTCGGAAACGAGGCGCGCTCGCAGGGAGTGGATGTGCTGCTCGGGCCGGGACTCAACATCAAGCGGAGTCCGCTTTGCGGGCGGAATTTCGAGTACTTTTCGGAGGACCCCTATCTCTCCGGCAAGCTCGCGGCCGCCTATGTGCGCGGTATACAGCGCGGCGGCGCGCTCGCCTGTGTAAAGCACTACGCCGTAAACTCGCAGGAATTTCGACGCATGACCTTAAATGCCGTCGTGGACGAGAGAGCGCTCCGAGAGCTTTATCTCACGGGCTTTGAGATTGCGGTGAAGGAGGGAAAACCCGCTGCGCTGATGACAAGCTATAACCAGGTAAACGGGCTTCAGTCGAATGAAAACCCGCAGCTCATGCTCGACATTTTGCGGGGCGAATGGGGCTATGACGGCCTGGTCGTGACGGACTGGGGCGGCTCGGACGACCACATTCGGGGCATACAGTGCCGCACCACGCTGGAAATGCCGAATCCCGGACTCTATGCGGCGCGGGAAGTGCTGCGCGCCGTAGAGCGGGGGGAGCTCTCCGAGGCGGAAATCGATGTTTGCCTTCGGGACTACTTCCGCACGCTGCGGCGCGCCGCGGTACAGGCAAAGAAGGCTGTGCCTGTGGATCCGCTGCGGCAGCACGCGCTCGCGCGCCGGGCGGCGCGGGAGGTGCGGTGCTCCTAAAGAACGACGGCATACTGCCGCTCTCCGGAGAAGAAACGGTCGCATTGATCGGTGACTTTGCTTTCATGCCGCGCTATCAGGGCGCGGGTTCCTCGCTCGTGAACAGCCGCCGGGTCGAGACCCTTCGGGGGCAGCTTTCGCAGCGCCTCGGCGGTAAGCTCATCGGAGCGGCGAGCGGCTATGCGCGACACGGAGATGACAGCAAACGCCGGGCGGCGAAGCGACTTCGCCGCGCGCTGAAACTCGCACGGCAAGCTTCCTGTGTGATTTTCTGCTGCGGTCTCGATGAGATGGCAGAGACCGAGGGCCTGGACCGAAAGACGCTGGCGCTGCCGGCGGCACAGCGGCGGGTGCTTCACAGCCTCGCGGATGTCAATCCGAACATCATCCTCGTGCTGAGCGCAGGTTCGGTCGTGGATCTCTCGGTCGAGCGGGATGCGCGCGCCGTGCTGCACGGCTACCTCGGCGGTGAGGCCGGGGCGGGCGCCATGGCCGAGCTGCTGTACGGAGAGGCTACGCCCATGGGGAAGCTCGCGGAGAGCTATCCGCGCGCGCTTTCGGATACCCCGGCCTACCCCTACCGGAAACTCCGCGGCAACTGCGCGGAGTACCGCGAGAGCCTCTATGTGGGCTACCGCTACTATGACAGAGCGGGGTTCTCACTCTACCATCCCTTCGGCTTCGGGCTCTCCTATACAAGCTTTTCCTATCGGGACCTCACGGTCGAGGCGGAGGGTGTACGCTTTTTCGTGAAAAACGGCGGCGCAAGGGACGGCGCGGAAATTGCGCAACTCTACATAAGTGCCTTGGAGAGCGCGGTCTTTCGGCCGGAAAAGGAATTGAAGGGCTTTGCCAAGGTCTTTTTAAAGGCGGGGGAGGAGAAAGAGGTTTTCATCCCCTTCGATGACAAGAGTTTTCGGGTCTACGACAGTACAAGAGGCTGTTTTATCGAGGAGGAAGGGCGCTACCGCATTTTAGTCGGTGCGAGTGCGGCGGATCTTCGCCTCGCTGCGGAAACAGAGCGCGGGGGAGAACGTATGCTTATCCCGCAAGAAAAAAAGCGCCTGCCTCACTATTTCAGCGGGGCGGCGCAACAAGTCGGGAGAGCGGAATTTGAGCGCTTGCTCGGGCGAAAAACCGAGCGCCCGGCGCTCGCAGGGGAACTGCTTCGCGGCGATGCGGTCCATGAACTCAGGCGTTCGCGCGGTCTGCTCGCGCGGCTCATTTACCGCGGCTTACAGCGCGCGCTCAACAAGAGCGCGGCAAAGCGTGAGCCGAATTTGAATTTGATTTTTACCTACCACATGCCGTTTCGCGCCTTCTCGAAATTCGGGAGCGGGCGCATCTCGCCGGAGATGACCGAGGCTGTCTTACTCATGCTGAACGGACACCTCATTGCGGGCGGGCGAAAGTTCTTCCTTGAGGGTTTAAAAACCGCCGGGAGAACCGGCGGAATGAGAAACGCTGCGTTGATTAAACGCGCGCTTTTTCTTTTTTGAAGAGCTCCGGGAGTGCGGCATTCCGTATGTCGGAGACCAGCGGAAAGCCGGGCGTCTCGGTGATGGCAAGCGGCAGCTTGGCAAAGCGGAGCACAGCCTGTATTGTTGCGGGCGAGGACCAGAAGACCGGGGTTTCGTCCGGAGCGATACGGACCGCGTCGCCGTAGTCCGGCGTCTCGAGCGAGCGAATGCCGATTTCCGACGGCGCGCCGATGTGAAGCGGCGCACCCTGCACAAGTTCAGGGGCTCGGTCAGCCGGTAGGCTTCCTTCACCGCCGTTTGGGAAAGAGGCCGCATGGCGACCACAACGGGACCGCGGAAAGGCCCCGTCGGGTTTGTGCGGAGCTTGGTTTCATAGAGCGGCATGGCCTTCTGTTCTTCGACATGGCGCACGGAAAGACCGTTCTCCAGGAGCAGGCCGTCCGCGGAGGCAGCAGCCAATCAAAGAAGCCGACAGAGCCGATGTTCCAGAGCGCCTTCACTTCGTTCACATCCTCGGAGACCTCGCCGTTGATAAAGATGCGGTAGCGCGGCAGGGCGGTGCAGAGATTGGCCCCGGGCGCGAGGAAGGAGGAGAAGGGCTGTTCCCGTATGACCTCGAGAACAGGGAAAATTTCCGGGTTCCAGGAGGCAAAGCGGAGAAAATCGTCCGCGTAGGTGCTCGGAAGAATCAAAAGACTTGCCTTTACATAGTCGGGGCAGAGCGCGCCGGTCGCGGTGTCAAGCTTATTCGCTTCGGCGAGCGCGCGGACTTCCCGGGGGGTCAACTTCTTGAAATCTGTGCTCATGAACTGCTTTCCTTTTCTGTGTAATGTGAGGGCAAAACGTACTCAGCGCGTAAACGCGTAAGAGAACACGCGGAGCGCGTTGTTCTCGGCGCGCCGAGCGTCCTGTGCCGCCTCGATCGAAACTTTTTCAAAGCGGACGCGGTCGTTCGCCTTGATCTGCGCAAGCAAGCGGAAGTCCGCACTGATCACGTTTGCAATCTTGGTGTAGCCGCCGGTGGTCTGCCGGTCCGCAAGCATGATAATGGGCTCGCCGGAGGCCGGAACCTGAATCGCGCCGAAGGCAATGCCGTCCGAGATGATGTCGGCGCCGTCCTTGTGGGCAATCACCGCGCCGGTAAGGCGGCAACCCATGCGGTCAAACTCCGGGGTCACCGTGTAGACTTCGCTTAAAAAGCTCTTGAGTCCCTCTGCGGTGAAGGCATCGTCCTGCGGACCGAGGACCACGCGCAGGGTGTAAATGTCCCGCTTTACGAACTCCGGGGTAAAGCGGCGCGCATCGAGGTTCGGAATGGTCGCCGCCGGCGCGCGGAAGGCGATTTCATCGTCCTTCTCGAGCTTGCGCCCGCAGAAGCCGCCGAGCTTAGCCTTAAGATAGGTCGAGCGACTGCCCATGACGAGCGGGATATCAAGGCCGCCGTGGAAGGCGAGGTAGGCGCGGCAGCCGGTTTTAGGCGCCGTGAAGCGAAGCGTCTGTCCGCTCTTCACCGCGTATGCGCCGTAGGGCGCGAGGGGCTGGCCGTCCAGGGTGGCGCCGAGGTCGCCGCCGGTGAGCCCGATCACATTGTCCGCCGTAAAGCGGAGCGCGGGGCCAAGGAGGGTGCACTCGAGCACAGCCTCATTTTCGGGATTTCCGCAGAGGATGTTAGCAAGGCGCAGGGCGCGGGGGTCCATGGCGCCGGAGACCGGAACGCCGAAGGCCTGATAACCGATGCGGCCCAGGTCCTGAACCGTGGTCAGAGCGCCGGGGGTAATCACTTGAATGCTCATGCCTTGACCTCCTCTCGCTTGCGTGTGCTGAGGCGGTAGCTGCCCGCTTCGATTTCCGCTTCTATTTTCCGGTACTCTTCCTCGGTAATCGGGAAGAAGTGAATGTACTGGCCGGCGCGCGGCAGTATCGGGGTCTCGCGCAGCGGATCGTACATGCGGACCGGGGTTCTTCCGATGAGCTGCCAGCCGCCCGGCGAGGCAATCGGGTAGATGCCGGTCTGCTTGCCCGCGATGCCCACCGAACCCGCAGGAATCGAGACGCGGGGCGTCTTTAAGCGCGGGGTTTCGATGCTCGAATCCAGACCGCCGAGGTAAGTGAAGCCCGGGGTAAAGCCGAGCATGTAGATGAGGTATTCCGGCGCACTGTGGCGCTTTACAACCTCTTCTTCGCTGATGCCGGCATTTTCCGCCACGTGGGCTAAATCCGGGCCCATCTCCCCGCCGTAGAGGACGGGGATTTCGAGGACTTCGCTCGGGGGCAGGGCAGTCGTATCGATGGAAGCCGCAAGTTCCTTGAGCGTTCCGAGCAGCCGGTCGCAGGAAATGCAATCGGGGTCATAGTGTATCATCAGGGAGCAGTAGGTCGGGACCGTCTCTACGATGCCCGGAATCTTGCGCTCCGTGAGGAGCAGCTGAAAGGCGCGTATGGTCTGGTTGACCTCTTCGGAGATGCGGTCACCGAAAACCGCACTGACCGCCGTGTCGCCGTTCAGCAAAAAGCGCGGCGTTGCTAAATTGGTCATAGGGGAACCTTTCTTCCGAGAATTAGGAGAAGAGCTTTCCGAGATTCGGGAGTGCCGTGATTGCGAGGTAGCCCGAGAAGAGCACCACAATCCAGCCGAGGACATAGAGCACAATCGGGTGACGATATTCCTTGCCGACGATCTTCGGGTTCCGGCAAGCGAGCAGCATGCAGCAGAGCGAAATCGGAAGAATCAGGCCGTTCACCGCACCCGCGAAGATAACCATCTTCTTTGCGCCGCCTAGTACTGTCATGACCAGGGTCGAGAATGCGATGAAGCCGACAATAAAGTGGCTCTCATGCTCGCGGACAAAGGGGTGCAGGGTCTTTAAGAAGGAGACCGAGGTGTAAGCCGCGCCGATGACCGAAGTCACGCCTGCGGAGAAGAGCGCGAGACCGAAGAGACGGTAGCCCAGATTGCCTGCCGCGAGACGGAACGCTTCCGCTGCCGGGTTCTTTGCGGAGGTGATTGCTTCCACATTTGCGGTGACCAGTGCCGTACCCTGGGTGCAGACACCGAGCACGCAGAGGAAGAGCAGAATACGTACGGTTCCGGAGACCGAGATACCGGTGAGAACCGACTGGCGGAAGTGCGAAACCTCATCCTTGTTGCCGCCGTAACCCGCGTCGAGCAGACGGTGTGCGCCGGAGAAGGTGATGTAGCCGCCGCAGGAGCCGCCGAGCAGGGTAAGCATGGGGCCTACCATGGAGCCCGGGCGCTCCGGTGTGAATATGCGAACCACCGCTTCACCGACCGGGGGCTTCGAAGAAATTGCGACAAAGAGCATGACGAGGATGATGATGCCGCCGAGCACCTGGGCAACCTTATCCACGGCTGCCTTGCCGCTCTTCGAGAGGAAGATGCAGATTGCAAGGGTGCCGCCGAGAAGGGCACCGATTTTCTCGTGGAGGCCGAACATCGCGTCGAAGCCGAGGGCAACGCCGCCCACGTTTCCGATGTTAAAGGCGAGACCGCCGAGGACCACGAGGAAGGTTAAAAACACGCCGAGACCCGGGAGCACCGTATTTGCGATTTCCTGACCGCGCTTTCCCGAGACGCCGATGATGGACCAGATATTGGTCTGTGCGACTGCATCCATGATGATGACGCAGGCGATGACAAAGGCGAAGGAAGCGAGATACTTTGCGGTGAACTGGGACGTCTGGGTTAAGAAGCCCGGGCCTATGGCGGAAGTCGCCATGAGGAAGGCTGCGCCGAGTTTCACGGAGAGACTGTGGCTGTTCTGCTTGCTGTTCATGTGCTACCCCTTTTTATGATGGTTAAAAAAACTTGCCGATAAAAGTTGCCGAGGGCTTCGATCCGAATACCTTCTTCGGTGAGGGTCTTCCGGATTTCACGGACAAATTCGACGGCCGAGGGATTGTCGCCGTGAACGCAGATTGAATCCGCGCGGAGCGGGACATCCTCGCCGGTAATCGCCGTCACTTTGCCCTCCTTCACCATGCGAACGGTGCGGGCAATTGCGAGCTGCTTGTCGTGAATCACGGCGCCCTCTTTGGAGCGCGGCACCAGAGAGCCGTCCGCCTGGTAAGCGCGGTCCGCAAAGACCTCGGAAGCCGTGCGAAGACCGACCGCCGCTGCCTCCGAAATCAGGAAGCTGTTCGCGAGGCCGAGGAGAATCAGCTTGTCATCGAACTCTGCGACTGCCTCCGCGATGGCGCGTGCAAGTGCCGCGTCCTTGGCTGCCATGTTGTAGAGTGCGCCGTGCGGCTTGACATGCTGGAGCGTAAGTCCCGCAGCCTTTGCGAAGGCATAGAGCGCGCCGAGCTGGTAGCTCATATAAGCCTTCACTTCCTTCGGGGAGCAGGCCATATTGCGGCGGCCGAAGCCCATGAGATCCGGAAAGCCCGGGTGAGCGCCGAACGCGACAGAAGCCTCCCGACAGAGACGTGCGGTCTCCGCCATCACGAGGGATCGCCGGCGTGATAGCCGCAGGCCACATTGGCGGAAGAAATCTGGGCGATGACCTCCTTGTCGAGGGCCTATGGTGTAGAGCACCAAGCTCTCGCCGAGATCCGAGTTAAGATCCACATGATACATAGCATTACCTCCTTTAATTTGTGCGGGATAGCAGACCCCTTCCTGTGCGGGGCAAGCAGGTTCCCGTTAAGATAGATGAAGAATGAGACTATATTAGCTTGAATAATATGCAAAAACGTCCCGAAGAGAATTGTAGCATGCGAGTCGGTGTACTTCAAGAAATACATAATTCAAGTGCTTTGGTAGGAATTAGCCTTGCATGAGGGAACATTGCCGCGCTATAATGCTAAAAAAACGCAATATTTGTGTGAACTTGTGCAGGGCGCAAGGGAGGGAGAATTATGAGCAAAGACTTACTGACAGTGCGAGATTTATCCGTGCGGGTCGAAGAGAAAAATATTCTGAAGAGCCTGAACCTTTCGGTGAAGCCCGGTGAGACCCATGTCTTAATGGGACCGAACGGTGCCGGAAAATCCACGCTCGGCAACACGCTGATGGGCAATCCGCACTGTGAGGTGATCGGCGGTTCGGTCGAGTTCAGGGACAGAACCTTCTGGATCTCTCGGTCAACGAGCGCGCCAAGGCGGGCATTTTCATGTCCTTCCAGAACCCGCTCGAGGTGCCGGGCATCAGCCTCGCAAACTTTATCCGAAACGCGCTGGAGCAGAGAACCGGAAAGCGCATTCGTCTCTGGGATTTCCGGAAGGAGATTGCGAAGGCGCTCGAGGTGCTGAACATGGATCCGAGCTATGCGGACCGCGACTTAAATGTGGGTTTCTCGGGCGGCGGAAGAAGAAGGCGGAGATTTTACAGCTGCTCATGCTGAAGCCGAGCCTTGCGATTCTCGATGAGACGGATTCCGGACTCGACGTGGACGCGGTGAGAACCGTGAGCCGCGGCATTGAGGAGTACCAGAAGGACAAGGATTCGGCGCTCATCATCATCACCCACAACATGGGCATTCTGTCCTCGCTCAAGGTGGACAAGACCCATGTGATTGTAAAGGGTTCGATTGTCGCGGACGGCGATGCGAGCCTTGTTGAGGAGATTAACCGCGACGGTTTCGCGCGCTTCGAGACCAAGGGTGAGTATGTCGGAAGAGAGAAAAAGAGAACCTATGTGGAAGACATAGATCGCTCCATCTATGACTTCCGAAACGAAGAGAAGGATGCCTACCGCATTCGGGCAGGCCTTACCCCGGAGATTATCACCGAGATTTCCAAGACCAAGAACGACCCGGCTTGGATGCTGGAGCATCGCTTAAAGTCCCTCGAGATTTTCGAGCGGAGCAGCATGCCGGTCTGGGGCCCCTCGATCGAGGGCCTCAATATGGATCAGATTGCGACCTATGTGCGCCCGAACACGAAGATGAGCGCGGAGTGGTCGGAGGTGCCGGAGGAAATCAAGGACACCTTTGAGAAGCTCGGCATACCGCAGGCGGAGCGTGAGAGCCTTGCGGGCGTCGGCGCGCAGTACGACTCGGAGCTGGTCTACCACAATGTAAAGAAGGAAGTGGCGGAGCAGGGCGTCATCTACACCGACCTGGAGAGCGCCATGCACGGCCCCTACGAACAGATGATACGCGACCACTTCATGAAGCTGGTGCCGCCGACGGACCACAAGTTCGCGGCGCTGCACGGCGCGGTCTGGTCGGGCGGTTCCTTTGTCTATGTGCCGCCGGGCGTCAGCGTGGAAATCCCGCTGCAGTCCTACTTCCGTCTGAATGCGCCGGGTGCGGGACAGTTTGAGCACACCCTGATCATTGTCGACGAGGGCGCTTACCTCCACTTCATCGAGGGATGTTCCGCACCGAAGTACAATGTCGCAAATCTCCATGCGGGCTGCGTGGAGCTCTTTGTCGGCAAGCGCGCAACCCTTCGCTATTCGACCATCGAGAACTGGTCGAAGAACATGTATAACCTGAACACGAAGCGCGCCAGAGTCGAGGAGGACAGCAAGGTCGAGTGGATCTCCGGTTCCTTCGGCTCTCATGTGGGCTATCTCTACCCGATGAGCGTGCTTGCGGGCGACCGCGCTCGCTCCGAGTTCTCCGGCGTCACCTTTGCGGGTGCGGGGCAGAACTTAGACACCGGCTGTAAGGTGGTACACATCGGTAAAAATACGAGTTCTTATATCAATACCCGCTCGATTTCGAAGAGCGGCGGCATTTCGACCTTCCGCTCGGCGGTCGTCGTGCAGGCGGGCGCGGAGAACGCGAAGAGCTCTACCTCCTGCCAGTCTCTCATGCTGGATGCGGAGAGCCGCTCGGACACGATTCCGGCAATCGAGGTCCAAGACCAACAAGGCGGACATCGGCCACGAGGCAAAGATAGGCCGCATTTCGGACGACGCGGTCTTCTACCTCATGAGCCGCGGTGTCTCCGAGGAAGATGCGGAGCGCTGATTGTCAGCGGTTTCGCGGACAATGTCGGAAAAAGAGCTGCCGCTTGAGTATGCGGTCGAGATGAATAACCTGATCAGACTTGAGATGAAGGGCGCAATCGGTTAGGAGGGCGGATGAAATTTAATACCTTAGCGAGCCCGACTTACAGTTGGCTCAAAAATGAACGGCGAGGGAGCTCTTAGACCTCCCGCGATGGAGCGCCTCTCCCCGGCAATCGAACTGCCGGAGGGCGTGCGCGTTGAAAAATTAAACGGCGTCGCGGCAAAGCCGCTGCGCACCGGCGGCGGCGCGGAGTTCGGCGAGGCACTCGCCGCGGCAAAGCTTTCCGGTTCTGAGTTTGTACGGTCCCGGAGGGACAGGAGATTGCGGAGCGGGATGCGCTTCGCCTCTCCTTCCGTCTGCCGGACGCAGGGCAGGAGTATAACCCGCGCGGACGCAACAGCGTGAAAGGCGAGAAGGCAAGCGGTACGCCGGCAAAGGCCGGAAAGTTCGCACAGGTGGAGCTCAATTTGGAGCGCGAGAGCTCGCTTACGGTGGTCATGGACTACCTCTCGGAGGCAGATGCAAAGGGACTCGCGGGCGTACAGACCAAGGTGACGCTCGGAGAAGGCGCAAAGCTCACCCTTGTGCAGCTGGTGCGCGCGGGCAGCGGCTATACCTTTTTGAATGATGTCGGCGCGGTCTGCGCAAAGGATGCGGAGCTCCGCGTCATTCACCTGGTGCTCTCCGGCAAGCATGTGTACCAGGGCTTCAGTTCCGCGATGGAGGGAGATCGCTCTCAGCTCGCGGTTGATGTGGGCTATGTCGGCGAAGATCGCGCGCACTACGACTTTAACTATGAGAGCATCCACAGCGGCAAGAAGACGGGTGCGGAGATTCACGGCAAGGGCATACTGCGCGGTCACGCGAAGAAGGTGTTCCGCGACAGCATAGACCTCCGCAACGGCTGCTCCGGCAGTGAGGGCAACGAGACCGAGGATGTGCTTCTCATGGACGAGACGGTCGAGAACCGTTCGCTCCCGATTATTCTCTGCAGCGAGGACGATGTGGTGGGCAACCACGGTGCGACCATAGGCCGCCTCGACGAGGACCTGCTCTTTTACATGGAGTCCCGCGGCATGCAGAAGGATGAAATTTACGAGATGATGGCGAAGGCGAGAATTGACGCGATTGTTCGGAAAATTCCGGATGCCAAGACGCGTCACGATTTGCTGGAACTGGATGACGAAGAGGAGCGTGAGGACAGATGACGAACGAAGAAGAAGGGCGGAAGACCTGCGGATTCGCAAGGACTTTCCGCTGATTGACGGACATCCGGAGATTGCCTACCTCGACAACTCTGCGACAACGCAGAAGCCGGAGAGCGTGCTCCGCGCGATGCAGCATTACTATCTGGAAGAAAACGCGAACCCGCTGCGCGGTCTCTATGAGCTCTCGGTCAAGGCGACCGAGGCCTATGAGGATGCGCGGGAAGCGGTGCGCGCGTTTATCGGAGCGGGGAGCATTCAGGAGATTATTTTCACGCGAAACGCGAGCGAGAGCCTGAACCTGGTCGCTTACTCGGTGGGCGATGCCTTCTTAAACGAGGGCGATGAAATCCTGATTACAATCATGGAGCACCACTCGAACCTGATTCCCTGGCAGCAGGCGGCTGCGCGGAGAGGCGCGGTTCTTAAGTTCCTCGAGCCGGATGAAGAGGGTTATATCTCGGAAGAAAATTTCCGCAGTATGCTGAGCCCGAAGACCAAGCTGGTCTCGATGACTCACATCTCGAACGTGCTCGGCGTGAAAAACGATGTGAAGACCTTTGCGCGGATTGCGCACGAGAACGGCAGCCTCTTCATTTGGACGGCGCACAGTCCGTGCCGCACATCCCGGTCGATGTGACCGAGCTTGATGTCGACTTCCTCGCATTTTCGGGACACAAGATGCTGGCGCCCATGGGCATCGGCGTACTCTACGGCAAGAAGGAACTGCTTGAGAAAATGCCGCCCTTCCTCTTTGGCGGCGAGATGATCGAGTATGTGAGCCGCGAGAAGGCGACTTGGGCGGAGCTCCCGCACAAGTTTGAGGCCGGCACGGTCAATGTGGGCGGGGCGGTCGGCCTGCATGCGGCGATTGAATATTACAAGCAGCTCGGCTGGGATAAGATTTTGGAGCGCGAGGAGCATTTGAGCCGCCTCGCGATGGAAAAGCTCTCGGCAATTCCGCATCTCAGAATCCTCGGTCCGAAGGACGGCGCTGCGCGCACCACGGCATCTTCACCTTCACGATTGAGGGCGTGCACCCGCACGACATTGCGGCCATCCTCGACTCGCATAAGGTGAACATACGCGCGGGTCACCACTGCGCGCAGCCGCTCATGCAGTTTATGAAGACGCCCTCCACAACGCGGGCAAGCTTTGCATTTTACAATACCGAGGACGAGCTGGATCGCCTCGTTGCGAGCATCGGCGGTGTGCGCCGTGAGATGGGCTATCAGGAGTGAGCATGGACAATAAGATTTTTTACAATGAGATATTGACGGACCACAACCTCCACCCGGGCAACAAGCGTGACCTTCCGGATGCGAACCTGGTTCTGGAGGGCGTGAACCCGAGCTGCGGCGACGACATCATCTTAAAGCTCAAGGTTGTAGACGGCGTGATCGAGGACGGCGGCTTTGTCGGCGACGGCTGCGCGGTCTCCCAGGCCTCGGCGGATATGATGCTGGACCTTGTGATCGGTAAGACCGAGGCAGAGGCAAAGCGCCTCGCGGAGATCTTTTTCCGCATGATTAAGGGCAGCATTACCGAAGAGGAGAGAGAAGAGCTCGAAGAAGCGGGTGTCCTAAAGGACATCTCCCACATGCCGGCGCGCGTCAAGTGCGCGGTGCTCGGCTGGCACACCATGGAAGAGATGCTGAACGGGAATGCAAGTCCCGTGACCACCGAGGACAAGTAAATGGGACTGAATCCACTGCAGCTTATGAAGCTCTTCGGCATGAACAAGAAGTTTCAGAAGAATCACCCCAAGGTGAGCGCCTTTTTCCGCACCCACTTTGCGGGCGGCCTGACAGAGGGCACCGTACTTGAAATCAGTGTCACGAAGCCCGGCGAGGAGACCGTGAGCACCAACATGCGCGTCTTAAAGTCGGACTTGGACTTGATCGAAGAATTGAAGAAGATGAAATAAGTCAGCTATCTAAAAGAAGCTACCGCAAATAACTTGCGGTAGCTTCTTTTTGCGATACACACATGACGCACACAGGAAACAGTGAAAAGCTCAAGGCTTTGTTGTCATCCAGCCACTGCCCGGTTTGGACGGTGGCAGCCCAGTGGACATAAGATATATCTCAGCGCTTGTTGCTCTTTCTCCAGATGTGCATCTTCTCCGCTTCCTGAATGAGCTCGTCGCGGAAGTCCGGATGCGCGATCGAGATGATGCGCTCCGCTCTCTGCCAGTTGGTCACGCCCTTTAAGTTGACCATGCCGTACTCGGTCACGAGGTAGTGAACCGCGGTTCTCGGATCGGAGACCGTGGAACCCGGGGTCAGGGTTGCGCGGATGCGGGATTTTCTCTCGCCTGTCTTGGTCTCAAAGGAGGAGCTCATGCAGATAAAGCTCTTGCCGCCCTTCGAGAGATAAGCGCCGAGCACAAAGTCGAGCTGACCGCCGGTGCCGGAAATCTGCTTCGGACCCGCGGACTCCGCATTGACCTGACCGAAGAGGTCCATATCCACGGCGTTGTTGATCGAGATAAAGTTGTCGATCTGGCCGATCACATAGGGGTTATTCGTGTAGTCGACCGGCGCGCTCATGCAGCCCGGGTTGTTGTTTAAGTGGTCGTAGAGCTTCTTCGTGCCGGCCGCGAAGGCATAGACTTCACGTCCCTTGTCGAAGGGCTTTCTGAGGTTGGTGATCTTGCCGGCGTCGTAGAGATCCACAAAGGCGTCGACATACATCTCGGTGTGCACGCCGAGATCCTTTAAGTCGGAGGCCGCAATCATGCTGCCCACGGTGTTCGGCATGCCGCCGATGCCCAGCTGGAGGCAGGCGCCGTTCGGAATCTGCTCCACAATGAGGCGCGCTACTTCGCGGTCCACATCGGTCGGGGGTGCGCCCGCGCCGAGCTCCTGCATGGGATCGTTCTCGCCCTCTACGATAAAGTCGACATCGGAGATGTGGATGGCGTTCTCAAAGCCGCCGAGGCAGACCGGCTGGTTCTTGTTGACCTCGACCACTACCTTGCCCGCGGAAGCGCACATTGCAGCGAGGTGGGAGGCCTGCGGACCGAAGTTGAAGTAGCCGTGCTCGTCCATGGGCGCCACCTGCAGGATGGCAACCGCCGGCTTCTCAATATTGTCCTCGCGGTAGAAGCGCGGGAGCTCCGCATAGCGCATGGGGTTAAAGAAGCCGAAGCCCTCGGAGACCGCCTTTCTCTCCCAGCCGCCGAGGTGCCAGGAGTTCCAGCAGAAGTGCTCGGCCGGGTTCTCAATCTCAAAGATGGCGGGCTTCCGCACCAGGACACCGCCGCGAATCTTGACGTCGGAAAGCTCCGGCATGCGGCGCGCCAGCGCCTTGTCAATCGCGACCGGTGTGCCGACACACCAGCCGTAGTCAATCCAGTCGCCGGACTGAACGAGTGCCGCGGCCTGCTCCGCGCTCACAAGTTTCTGTTTGTATGCTTCGTGAATGTTCATTTTGACCTCCGTGGCTTTTTTCAAACAGCACAGTTTCAGCAGTATGAATAAAATATTTAGCTCCAGTGTAACATTCCGAAGCGCTCTTTTCAACGCGGAAGCCCGTATCGGAGAAAAGAGCAATAAAAGAGATAAACTCGGCAAGATAACGCAGAAGGCATGCGCAACAAGTGAGAGAAAAATCGCAAGAATTGACAGAAACGGCAAAACGGCTACAAATAGTTACTTGTGAAAAGGCACAAGCCGATTTGACAAAAAGGCCGTTTTCGCGATATTATTGCCATAAGTCTTAAAGGCTGAGAGTATGTGTTCTCATGCTTGGGACAACTTGCACAGCATGCATATATAAGGAGGAACCGGATATGGCGAAGAGAATTGTTCTTGCAGGCGCATGCCGCACCGCAATCGGCAAGATGGGCGGAGGCCTCAGCGCAACCCCCCGCAGTGGAGCTTGGCGCTCTGGTCATCAAGGAGGCTCTGCAGAGAGCGGGCGTGAAGCCGGAGCAGGTGGATCACGTCTACATGGGCAATGTGTTGCAGGGTGCTCTCGGTCAGAACCCGGCACGTCAGGCTGCACTGAAGGCAGGCCTTCCGTACACGTCCACGGCAGTCACCGTGAACATTGTCTGCGGTTCCGGTCTGAACTGCGTCAACATGGCGGCACAGATGATTGAGGCGGGCGATGCCGACATCGTCGTGGCAGGCGGCATGGAGAACATGTCCATGGCTCCGTACGCGCTGACCAAGGCTCGTTTCGGCTACCGCATGAACAATGCGAACATGATCGATACGATGGTCAACGACGGCCTTTGGGATGCGTTCAATGACTACCACATGGGTATCACGGCGGAGAATGTCGCAGAGAAGTACGGCCTCACGAGAGAGCAGCTCGACGAGTTCGCGGCTTCCAGCCAGCAGAAGGCAGTCGCAGCACAGGCAGACGGCGCTTTCGATGAGGAGATTGTCCCGGTTGAGCTGAAGTCCAAAGAAGGGCACCGTTCTCTTCAACAAGGACGAGGGTCCGCGTGAGGGAACCACGGCAGAGTCCCTTTCCAAGCTGAAGCCGGCATTCAAGAAGGACGGCATCGTGACCGCAGGTAACTCCTCCGGTATCAACGACGGTGCGGCCGCTATCGTCGTGATGAGCGAGGAGAAGGCAAAGGAACTCGGCGTGAAGCCGATGGCAGTTTGGGTCGGCGGCGCACTGGGCGGCGTGGATCCGGCTATCATGGGTATCGGCCCGGTTGAGGCTTCCGGCAGACTCTTCAAGAAGACCGGCCTCAGCGTTCAGGATCTTGACCTTGTCGAGTCCAACGAGGCATTCGCGGCACAGTCGCTCGCGGTTGCGAAGGATCTCAAGTTCGATATGTCCAAGGTCAACGTGAACGGCGGTGCGATTGCACTCGGCCACCCGATCGGCGCTTCCGGCTGCCGTATCCTGGTGACCCTGCTCTATGCGATGAAGCACAGAAACGCAAAGAGAGGTCTTGCGACGCTCTGCATCGGCGGCGGCCAGGGCTGCGCGACGATTGTCGAGCAGTATAACTAAACGGACGGGAGGGTCTTCGCCGATGCGGAGACCCTCGGTTGGTTTTACTTGAGGAGACGATACCATGGGATATGTGAGATGTGAGACAAAGGACGCAATCGCCGTTGTGACCATTGACCGCGAGAAGGCGCTGAATGCGCTGAACGCAGAGGTGCTGGACGATTTAAAGGCGGCCTTTGATTCGATTGATACCGAGAGCGTGCGCTGCGTCATCGTGACAGGCGCGGGACAGAAGTCCTTTGTCGCGGGCGCGGACATCGCGGAGATGTCGGGCCTTGACGCACAGGGCGGTGAGGCCTTCGGCAAGAAGGGCAACGATGTGTTCCGCATGATCGAGACCTTCCCGTTGCCGGTCATTGCGGCGGTCAACGGTTTTGCGCTCGGCGGCGGCTGCGAGCTCGCAATGAGCTGTGACTTCCGCATCTGCGCGGAACAGGCGATTTTCGGTCAGCCGGAAGTGGGCCTCGGCATTACCCCGGGCTTCGGCGGCACCCAGCGCCTTGCGCGCCTTGTGGGCCCCGGCATGGCGAAGCAGCTCATTTACACGGCGAAGAACATCAAGGCGGAAGAAGCACTGCGCATCGGCCTCGTGAATGCGATTTATCCGGCGGAGGAGCTCATGGCGGCTGCCGAAAAACTCGCGGGACAGATTGCGGCGAACGCACCGGTTGCGGTCCGCGCTTGCAAGAAGGCAATCAACGAGGGCCTCGAGCAGCCCATGGAAGAGGCAGTCGTGACCGAGGAAAAGCTCTTTGGCAGCTGCTTTGCGACCGAGGATCAGAAGACGGGTATGCAGGCTTTCCTTGAGAAGAAAAAGGGCGTCAGCTTCCAAAACCGCTGAGGCGCTTGAAATACGGCTATCAGAAATTCACATAAGAAATTTGCAGCCGTATCTGGAAAAAGTGCATTCGTTATAGTAGTATTGTTGAGAGATTGGCCGTAATCGGCAAAACGCACAGAGGAGGGAACAGCATGAAGGTAGGCGTCATCGGCGCCGGCACCATGGGTGGCGGCATCGCGCAGGCGTTTGCGCAGGTAGAGGGATACGAAGTTTGCCTCTGCGATCTGACAGATGCATTCGCAGAGGGCGGAAAGAAGAGAATCGAGAAGGGTCTTGCGGGACGCGTTGCGAAGGGCAAGCTCACGCAGGGAAGAGATGGATCAGATTCTCGGCCGCATTCACACCGGCACGAAGGAAATCTGCAAGGACTGCGACCTGGTCATCGAGGCAGCAATCGAGAACATGCAGATTAAGAAGCAGACCTTTAAGGAGCTCTCCGAGATCTGCAAGCCGGATTGCCTGTTTGCGACCAACACCTCCTCGCTTTCCATCACGGAGATCGGCGCGGGCCTCGATCGCCCGGTGACCGGTATGCACTTCTTCAACCCGGCTCCGGTCATGAAGCTGGTTGAGGTCATTTACGGTCTGAACACGCCGCAGGAAACGGTGGATCGCATCACCGCAATCGCAGAGAACATCGGCAAGACGGTTGTCCCGATGCAGGAGTTCGCGGGCTTTGTCGTGAACCGTATCCTGATTCCGATGATCAACGAGGCAATCGGCGTCTACGCGGACAACGGTGTCCCGGCAGAGAAGCTGGATGAGGCAATGAAGCTCGGCGCGAACCACCCGATGGGACCGCTGGCACTCGGCGACCTCATCGGTCTCGATGTTGTGCTTGCAATCATGGAAGTGTTGCAGAGTGAGACCGGCGATACGAAGTACAGACCGCACCCCATGCTTCGCAAGATGGTGCGCGGCGGCAGACTCGGCAGAAAGACCGGCATCGGTTTCTACGATTATTCGAAGTAAGTGTTTCCGGTAATTACATCGGAGCAATCCAACGGGCAAGGGTTTCCCTTCCCGTTTGGATTTACTCCGGTACGTTAATTATTTAACATGGAGGAAGGATCAATGGATTTCGCACTGGACAAGAAACACGAGATGGCGCGCTCGCTCTTCAGAGAGTTCGCGGAGAATGAAGTAAAGCCGCTTGCGCAGGAGATCGATGAGGAAGAGCGCTTCCCTGTTGAGACCGTTGAGAAGATGGCTCGCTACGGCTTCCTCGGAATTCCGGTTCCGAAGGAGTACGGCGGCCAGGGCTGTGACGTTCTGACCTACGCAATGTGCGTCGAGGAGCTCTCGAAGGTCTGCGGCACCACCGGCGTCATTGTCTCGGCTCACACCTCGCTCTGCATCGACCCGATTCTGACCTACGGAACCGAGGAGCAGAAGCAGAAGTATCTGCCGGACCTTGCGAGCGGCAAGAAGCTCGGCGCTTTCGGCCTCACGGAGCCGGGCGCGGGTACCGATGCACAGGGTCAGCAGACCAAGGCGGTACTGGACGGCGATGAGTGGGTCCTGAACGGCTCCAAGTGCTTCATCACCAACGGTAAGTATGCGGACGTCTATGTCGTGATCGCGGTGACCGGCACGGTCGAGAAGCACGGCAAGAGAATGAAGGAGATCTCGGCATTCATCGTCGAGAAGGGAACCCCGGGTTTCACCTTCGGCGTGAAGGAGAAGAAGATGGGTATCCGCGCTTCCGCTACCTACGAGCTCATTTCCAGGATTGCCGCATCCCGAAGGATGCGATGCTCGGCCAGAAGGGCAAGGGCTTCCATGTGGCAATGCACACGCTGGACGGCGGCCGTATCGGTATCGCTTCCCAGGCTCTGGGTCTCGCAGAGGGGCGCTCTCGAGAGAACCGTTGCTTACGTGAAGGAGAGAAAGCAGTTCGGCAGAGCAATCGCGGCATTCCAGAACACGCAGTTCCAGCTCGCTGACATGGCGACGGATTGCGAGGCGGCACAGCTTCTTGTTTACAAGGCGGCAGTCGCAAAGCAGACCCAGACCAGCTACGGCGTCGAGGCTGCAAAGGCAAAGCTCTTCGCGGCAAACACGGCAATGTCTGTCACCACCAAGTGCGTGCAGCTGCACGGCGGTTACGGCTATATCAGAGAGTACGATGTGGAGCGCATGATGCGCGACGCGAAGATCACGGAGATTTACGAGGGCACCTCGGAAGTGCAGCGCATGGTAATCTCTGCAAGCTTACTGAAGTAATCAAGAGGAGGGACAGATCGTGAAAATTATCGTTTGCATTAAGCAGGTTCCGGATACCAAGGGCGGCGTTGCGTTTAACCCGGACGGAACGCTGAACAGAGCTGCCATGCTCGCTATCATGAACCCGGACGACAAGGCCGGACTTGAGGCTGCACTTCGCTTAAAGGATGAGCTCGGCGCAGAGGTCACTGTGCTCACGATGGGCCTTCCGAAGGCGACCGATATGCTGCGCGAGGCATATGCGATGGGCGCGGATAAGATGATTCTGGTCACCGACCGCGTGCTCGGCGGCGCAGATACCTGGGCTACCTCCAGCACGATTGCGGCTGCGATCCGCAACCTGGAGTACGATCTCATCATCACCGGCCGTCAGGCAATCGACGGTGATACCGCACAGGTCGGACCGCAGATCGCAGAGCACCTGGGTCTTCCGGTTGTCTCCTATACGCAGGACCTCAAGATCGACGGCGAGTACGCAATCGTACAGCGCCAGTTCGAGGACAGATACCACGTTCTCAAGGTGAAGCTCCCCCTGCCTGTGCACGGCACTCGCAGAGCTGAACCCGCCGCGTTACATGACGGTCGGCCGTCTCTTTGACGCGTTCGATCAGGATGTGACGACCTGGGGCAGAGCGGATCTGCCGACCCTTCAGGATAAGGACATGGGTCTTGCGGGCTCTCCGACCAAGATTGCGAGAGCATCCGATAAGGTCAAGAAGGGCAAGGGCGTCAAGGTGAACCTGGACGCACACGAGTCCGTAGAGTACTTGATGGATCAGCTGATTCAGAGACACATCGTCTAAGAGAGCGGGAGAGAGGTGAAGGCAATGAATTTAGAAGAGTACAAGGGCGTATATATCTTTGCCGAGCAGGTGGACGGCAAAGTCAGCAATATTGCATACGAACTGATCGGTGAGGGCAAGAACCTCGCAGAGAAGCTGAATACGGAAGTGACCGCGGTTTTGATCGGTTCCGGTGTAAAGGGTGAAGCAGAAAAGCTCGGCGCTTACGGCGCAGACCGCGTCATTCTGGTCGACGATCCGGAGCTCAAGGACTACAGAACCGAGCCGTACACGCACGCACTCTCTCCGAGGTCATCAATAAGTTCAAGCCGGAGATTGTTCTGATCGGTGCTACCGCAATCGGCCGCGATCTCGGCCCGAGCACCTCGGCGCGCGTTGAGACCGGCCTTACGGCAGACTGCACGCAGCTCGAGATCGGCAACTTCCCGCTCACTGTTCCGGCAGGCAAGGAAGACACCCAGAAGCACAACCAGCTTCTCATGACCCGTCCGGCATTCGGCGGCAACACGATCGCGACGATTGCTTGCCCGAACAACCGTCCGCAGATGGCTACGGTTCGCCCCGGCGTTATGCAGAAGAGAGCCAAGGAAGACGGCAGAGCGTTTGAGCTTGTCGAGTTCAACCCGGGCTTCAAGCCGAACGACCGCTATGTGGACATCCTCGAGGTCGTGAAGAAGATCGGTGATACGGTCGACATCATGAACGCGAAGATCCTGGTCTCCGGCGGCCGCGGTGTGGGCAGCGCAGAGAACTTCAAGATTCTCGACGAGCTCGCAGAGGTTCTCGGCGGAGAGGTTTCCTGCTCCCGTGCGGTTGTCGATGCAGGCTGGAAGCCGCAGGCGCTCCAGGTCGGCCAGACCGGTAAGACGGTTCGCCCGCAGATTTACTTTGCAATCGGTATCTCCGGTGCAATCCAGCACCTTGCGGGTATGGAGGACTCCGATCTCATCATCGCAATCAACAAGGACGAGGATGCGCCGATCTTTGACGTCGCAGACATCGGTCTTGTGGGCGATCTGAATCAGATTGTCCCGGCATTTACGAAGCAGCTGAGCGCTTACCTCGCTTCGAAGAAGCAGTAAACAGCGTTTCAGAGAGACCCAACGGAAAAACGGTTCTCCGGATGTTCAGTCCGGAGAGCCGTTTCTTGCTATGTGAGGGAAAATGAAAGGAGAGGGCGAAAATGGCGTATACGCAAGCGGATTTTGATGAGTGGATTTTCTTTCTTTCGGATAAACTGGATTACTTTACCGGTGCCTTTGCAAAGGAACGGGGACTTACGCTCGACTACACGCCGGAAAGTCTGGATGTGCTCGAACGCTGGCTGCTCGGCAAGTATGAAAAGAGCATGGATTTGATCGAGGACAAGGAGCCGTATGGGTATGATTACCGCCTGGCGGATCTCTGCGGCATCTATGTGGGGGAGGTGTACCGGCGGCAGCTCGGCGGGACCTGGTACATGATACTGGATCAGCCGAAGAACGTTTATTACAAGCTCCCGTCTCTGCGATACGAGACGAGAACGGGCCCGTATTACATCTGCCCGCTGACCTTGGCCACAGCCTGCATCCAGAGAAAGCGCGGGGACTATATGCGCTGGGTGCTCGGGAATTATATCGAGGAGAAGAAACAACGCGAGGATAGGAAGCGCTTATCGTAAGTGCCGACGAAGCGCGGACGGGGTGACTTTATCGCTTCTATGTGTTAACTATAACCCGTTTTTCGGATATTGTTTGGTAGACGGGAGAGTTGGATTCATGAAGCGAGAAAGTTTTGGGTCCCGGTTGGGATTCATTCTGGTGAGCGCGGGCTGCGCCATCGGAATCGGAAATGTTTGGAAATTCCCCTATGTGACGGGGGCGAACGGCGGCGGTCTCTTTGTGCTCTTTTATCTGCTCTTTTTGGTGATCATGGGCATACCGGTGCTCACCATGGAGTTTTCGGTGGGACGCGCGGGCAAGAAGAGTGCGGTCGGCGCTTTACAAGGCTTTGGAACCGAAGGGCAGCTTTTGGCACCTGCACGGCTGGATCTGCCTGCTGGGCTGCACCCTGCTCATGATGTACTACACGACGGTTTCCGGGTGGATGGTTTCTTACTTCGTGAAGTTCCTCCGCGGTGATTTCGCGGGACTCGGCCACGAGGCGGTGGATTCGGTCTTTACAACCATGCTCGGGAATCCGGGGGAGATGGGCTTCTACATGGCGCTCACGGTCATCCTCGGCTTTATTATTTGCTCCTTCGGCCTTGAAAAGGGCCTGGAGCGCATCACCAAGGTCATGATGGCGGGTCTCCTTGGACTCATTCTTCTGCTGGCGGCGCACAGCCTGGTGTTGCCGGGCGCCATGGAGGGCGCAAAGTTTTATCTGCTCCCGGACCTCGGCAGAGCCATGGAACAGGGGCTCGGCAAGGTCATCACGGCGGCCATGAATCAGGCCTTCTTTACTTTGAGCCTCGGTGTCGGCGCAATGGAGATTTTTGGTTCCTACATGGGAAGGGATAAAAGTCTCGCGGGAGAGGCGGCCTGGATCTGCACCCTGGATACCTTTGTGGCGCTCTTAAGCGGCCTCATTATTTTCCCGGCCTGCTTCAGTTACGGCGTACAGCCGGATGCCGGACCCTCGCTTATTTTCATCACCCTGCCGCGTGTCTTTCTGCATATGAGTTTCGGACGGCTCTGGGGTGCGCTCTTCTTCCTCTTCATGACCTTTGCGAGTTTCTCGACCGTCATTGCGGTGTTTGAGAATCTGATGGCAAACTCATGGATGCGTTTCATTGGAGCCGGAAGAAGGCGGCGCTGATTTGCTGCAGCGTGGTCTTACTCGGCAGCATTCCCTGTGTGCTCGGCTACAATGTCTGGAGCAATCTGCATATCCTAGGAAACCGGGATGTGCTGGACAGCGAGGACTTCATTGTCTCGAATTTGCTGCTGCCGCTCGGATCTCTGATTTTCCTTTTGTTCTGCACAACCAAGTGGGGCTGGGGCTTCGACAACTACCTCGCGGAGGCAAACACCGGCGAGGGCTTAAAAATCCCGCGGGCGCTGAAATACTATTTTCAGTTCGGTCTGCCGATTTTGGTGCTCTTCATCCTGTTTCAGGGACTCTTTGCCTGAGACGCTCAGATCGATACACTGCGGAAATCCCGTCGCCTCTCTTAGGCGGCGGGATTTTGTGTTATACTGAATAAGTTAAGGGAGGTGACGGATATGCGGCGCGCGGACAGAGAACTCACGGACCGAGAGGAAATAAAGCGTATACTCGAGGAGGCAAAGGTGCTTCGCCTCGGGCTTAAGGACGGGGACTATCCCTACATTGTTCCCCTGCACTACGGCTATGTTTACGAGGGAGATGTGCTCCGCTTCTACATGCACGGCGCAAAGGCCGGGAAAAAGTACGAGCTTGTGAAGGCGGACTCCCATGCCTTTGTCGAGCTCGACTGTGCGGTCGAGACGACGGGGGAGGGCGATGTGGCCTGTGTCTACGGCGCGAACTATGCGAGCCTCATGGCGCGCGGCGAGGTCACGGTGGTCGAGGATCCCGAAGAGAAGATTGCGGGACTCAAGCTCCTCATGCGGGCACAGACCGGCAGAGGCTTTGAAATTACGGAGCAACAGGCGGCGGGCGTCGCCGTGTTTCGCTTTGACGCCACGGCGTACAGCGCAAAAAAGAGAAGGATAGGATAAAGCAGGAGGAGAAAGACAGAATGACCGAGATCAAGAAGATCGATTTGACCTGCCCGAGTTGCGGGGCGGATATGAGCATTTCGGAAGACCAGAAGATGGCGGTTTGCCCCTATTGCCGAAAAAAGATCTACTTCTCGATGGAGAACGGAAAGCTGACTGCGAAGGAAGCCGAGGAGCGCTCCTACGGCGAGACCAGAGGAAAACTCCGCGCGGAAGCGGAGGCCGAGGCAGCTGCGGAGAGACGAAAGAGCTTTCGGAAGTGGAAGCATCGTCTGATCGGAATCGGCATATTTGTCGGCTTGGTTCTGGCAGCCGGTCTCTACGGCGAGGCAAAGAAGCAACGCGTGGACCCCTTCCCCTATGTCACGGTCGAATTTTCCGGCGTGAGCGGCGAGGGTAAGGCGGAATTAAAGCGCGGCAACTACCCGGCTTCCGTGAACGAATATTATCTCGGCTATCAGGTAGAGCCGAGAGAGCGCCTCTCAAACGGCGATACGGTGACCGTGCAGGCAACGAGCGATCGTTACCGGCTCACGAAGAGCGTGGAGAAGTACACCGTCACCGGGCTCGATAGCTATTTGAGCGATCTCGATTCTCTGGACAGCACAAAGCTCGAGATGCTCCACAGCACGAGCCTTGCGGCCATTCGAAAGACCTATTTTCCGAACAGCATATCGGGCATCAAGCGGAGCGAGGAGATTTCGGCGAAGCCGGTGAAATTGGTGCTGCTCGCAAAGGGAAATAAGAATGTGTTGAGCGATATCTTTGAAATGACTTACCGCGGCCCGGACGGCAAGGAGAAGACCGTGTACCAGTGCACGCGCTATCGGAATGTGCTGTTTCGGAGCGGCAATAACACGAGCTTCGACTACAGCACCTATATGGCGACGGGGCACTCCGTATATCTCGGCAGCACCACGAACGACGACACGGCGAGCGGCTACGACACGCTCGAAGAGGCGGTGGCAGATTCCAGGAAGACCTCCGAGAGCGATATGACCGTTACGGAACGGGATGAATGAAACATCGGAAGCTGTGAACGAAGACATAGAAAGCCCCCGGGCTTGCCTCTGAAAGGAGGCAACCCGGGGGCTATTTTTTATGCGAGCTTTAAGTCTCCGTCCTTCACGAGACCCATGCGGCGCACCGCCATGTGAATCAGCGGGCAGAGAATCGCGGGGAGTATCACGGAGATTAAGAGGAGGGCGGTCCAGTCACCGCCGCCGATGGCAGCGCGCTGTCCCGCAGCGACATCCTTGACCCAGCCGGTGTAGACGCCGAGCGGTCCCACGAGGCCGCAGGTGCCCATGCCGGAGGCAACCGCCGCGCCGTTCTGCTGGAGGTGAAACACACAGGTCGCAATGGGGCCGGTGATCATAGAGGTCACGCAGGGCGCAATCCAGACCTTCGGGTTTCTCACGATATTGCCCATCTGGAGCATCGAGGTTCCGATGCCCTGGGAGACAAGGCCGCCGAAGCCGTTCTCGGGATAGGAAATCACGGCGAAACCGACCATCTGTGCGCAGCAGCCGGCGAGGGCCGCGCCGCCCGCAAGGCCGGTTAAGCCGAGCGCCGCGCAGATGGCTGCGGAGCTGATCGGCAGAGTCAGCGCAATGCCGACCACGAGCGATACCAGAATGCCCATCAGGAAGGGCTGAAGTTCCGTTGCCCACATCACGAGGTCACCGACTTTCATGGCTGCCTTGCCGAGCGTCGGCGCGAGCAGCGCGGAGAAGAGGAGACCCACCGCAATCGTGACGAGCGGGGTCAGCAGAATATCGACCTTGGTCTCCTTGGAGACCGCCTTGCCGCATTCCGCCGCGAGCACCGCGACAAAGAGCACGGCGAGCGGGCCGCCCGCGCCGCCGAGCGCATTCGAGGCAAAGCCCACGGTAATCAGCGAAAAGAGCACGAGGGGCGGGCAGTGGAGCGCCCAGCCGATGGCGGTTGCCATGGCGGGACCGGACATTGCGGAGGCAAGGCCGCCGACGGTGTATTCGGTACCTGCAATCGTTGCGACCGGTGAGGTCAGGAAGGACAGGTGAAACTGTGCACCCACGGTGTTGATGATGGTGCCGATCAAGAGGGAGCAGAAAAGTCCCTGCGCCATTGCGGCGAGCGCGTCGATGCCGTAGCGTTTGGCGGAAATCTCGATGTCCTTGCGTTTCAGAAATGCTGTCAGTTCTTTCATACATCCTCCTAAGCACAAAGTGGTGTCAAGACATATGTATAGTACAGGGAGAAAGAACTGTCAAGTTTTGTAAGCTGTTTTTCGAAAAAGCTTTAATCCGAGAGCAGGATACCGGCAGCGCGGAGCCGCTTTGCGACACGTTCGTAAGCTGTCTCGTCGGGGCAGAGGAGGGTGTGAAGGTGAATGCCGCTGGTCAGAAAAGAGAGCGGCAGCGCCTCGCTCGAGCCGCAGCGCGCAAGAAATTCGTTCACTTCGTGGCGGGTGGAGAGTTGCAGTTGGCCGCGGAGTTCGCCGTAGAGGGGATGCTCGACCACCACATCCGCAACCGTGCAGCCCTCATCGACCGCAATGTAGAGTTCTTCCCGCATGGCTGCCGCATTGTGGCGGCAGGCAATGGTCTTCTCAAGGAAGGGTACTTTCGGCGGCGTTGCGAGCAGATAGCCGCGGGAGGTCGCAATGATGTCGTTTCCCGCAGCGCGGAGCAGGGCGATATCGCCCACGATGCTCTGACGGCTCAGGTGGTATTTTTCGGCGAGTGCCGTAGCACTCACCGGTTTTTGGCTTTTGGAGAGCTGCGTGAGAATGTCGGCTCTTCGCGCGTCGTTTTGCATGGCTTACCTCCCGAAATGCTTTTTTCTCAGTATAACAGCAAGCGCTTCGAGAGAAAACGTGCATTTTTTTGCAATTTGTTTATTATCTTGCAATCTAAGGGCGGAAAGGGATAAAATGAGACAAAAGGAGGGCGGAGCATGAAACGGAGAGCAGTGGCCGTGTTGACGCTCGCGGCGGTGCTTCTGACGGCTTGCGGCGGTCAGGAGGCGGCAAAGGGGGCTAAAGACCTTTACCGAGCCGGGGACACTGAACGGCGAGGCGGTATCCACCAAGAAGGGGGAGAGCGCGGTTCTGGTAAAGGACGGCGGTGCGGTGTTTGTGAACAACGCGGAAATCTCGCGGCGCTATTCCGGCAAGGCCGGAAAGGTAGAGACCGCGGGTGTTTTTGTGTTGTCCGGGAAAGCGGTGGTCAACAACTCGAACCTGCGAACGGAGGCCACGGGGACAAGCGGGATTTTGGTGGCGGATGAGGGCGAACTCGAATTCGCGGACAGTGCGCTCGCAACCGCAGGCGAAAAATCCCCCGGCCTTTCGGCGCGGGGGAAGGGCGGTATTTATGCCTGGGATAATATTGTGGGCACGACCGGGAGCGAATCGCCGGCCCTTTTGATGGAAACGGGCGAGGGGAGCATGATCCTGGACGGCGGTACGTTTACGGCGACCGGTGAGCAGTCGCCTGCCGTACGCACGGCGGGAAAGGCATGGATCCACGGGGCCACCTTAACAGCCGGAAATGCGGAGGCGCTTTCTTTGACGGACGGCGCCGCACTTTCGCTCTACGACTGTAATCTTCGCGGGGAATATGCCGGCACCGGGCGGAAATCAAAAGAATGCCGCAATTCTCCTTCGGCGCGCGCAGGAGACGGACGGGACCGCCGGGGCAATACAGCTTCTGCTTTCCGGCGGCACGGTTCGGGCGCAGCAGGGGCATATGTTTTATGCGGACGGCGCGGAGGCTACGGTGGTGGTGAAGGGCACCACACTTGCGTTGGATGCGACACAGAACGATCTGTTTCGCGCCTCGAACGGCGCTAAGAGCAGTTTGGTTGCCTACGGAGAGATTATGGAGGGGCGCATCGGGACCGATGAGGATGCGAGTATCAAGCTGTATCTCCGCGACATTTCGAAGTTCACCGGAGACATTGTCGCGGAAGCGGGACCGGGAAATGCGGAGGCACCGGGAACCACACTCTGTATCGACGGCACCTCCATCTGGGTCGTGACCGGGAATTCCAAGCTTCGCGCCCTCTACGCGGAGGGCCTGGTCAAGGACAGCGAGGGGCTCGATGTGACCATTCAAGGAGAGGACGGCACGGTGTTCCAAAAGGGAAATTCGCGCTACACGGTCACGGTGACGGGCGAGTACCGGACCAGCGCGGATTTCAGCGGCATTCCGACCGCGGACGAATTTTCCGCGCACGCGGCAGAGCGACCCGAGAAACTGCGCTGAGACACTCAGAAGAAGAGGAAGTCCCAGAAATTCGCGAGCCTGTCCTCGAGAACCTGGTAGGGGGTTCGCGCGGCGAGATATTCTCTCTGCTCGCGGGCCATCACGAGATCGTCGGTGATGATGTAGTCGACGGCGCTGTCAAAGAAGCGGCGAAAGCCTTCGGCATCGTTGACGGTCCAGACGCCGATTTGCTTGCCCGCCGCGTGAATTTCCGCAATGCGGGCATTGCTCACGCTCTCTTCCTCGAGAAGCAGGATGTCGCAGTTCAGCTTCGGCAGATTGCCGACTCCGGCAAAGAGGAGCACGCCGGTTTCAAACTCCGGATAGTAGGTTTCCGTGTAGTTGATGATACGGTAGGAGAGGGAGATGATCACGACCTCCGAGACCATATCTTTTTCGCGGACGATGCGAACGACATCGTCCGCTGTTTTTTTGTCCGCGGTCATGCCCTTCAATTCAATGAAGAGTTTTTCCTTGCCGCGGCAGGCGTCCAGCATTTCGCCGAGTGTCGGTACGGAGTAGGTAGTCGCCGGGAAATTCGGGTCGATTAGCACGAGTCCCTTGATCTCGAGAAGATTCATGGAAGGCGGCGTTCGCTTTACCCCGGCGAGCCGTTTAAAGCTGTCATCGTGGTTGATGATGTAGTAGCCGTCCAGCGTCCGCTGGACATCGGTCTCGGCGGCATAAGCGCCCGCGGCCTCGGAAGCGGCAATGCCCGCGAGCGAGTTCTCGGGAGCCAGATAACCGCCGGCGCGGTGGGCAACCAGTTTTGCCTTCTGTTCGCGCACAAAGAGCGGCGCGTAGAGGAAGGCAATCACAAAGGAAAAGAAGGCAATCAAAAAGACAGAGAAGCCCATGACGTTGCAGAGAAGCTTGCGGCGCGGACTTTTCGGGAGGGTGGCGGGCTGCAAGCTTTCTTCGCGGCTCAAGCCGAGAAAGAGCTTTGTAAAGCGGAGCATAAAATAACTGTTGCAGAGCAGCCCCGTCATGGCGCGCATGTAATTTCCGAGGAGCACGGCGAAGGCCGCGGCAAAGCGATACAGGAGAAAGGAGCGGCTCTCCGCAGTCTGCAGGAGCTCTAAGCCGTTGCCTGCCTCGGCCGCGCGGTCTAAGAGCGAGGACTCCTTCGATACAAGAAAGAGCATGGGAATAAACTGAAAGAAAAGCGCAACCAGCAGGCGCACTGCCGTGAGGAAGAGGAATAAGAGCACAAGCTCTTTCAAAATCCGAAGGCGATTCTTTCGGACCAGCTCGGAAGAGCGGCGGTAAGTCGCGCGCGGCGTGCAGTTTTCAAGCAGTACGGCATGCAAAAAGAAGGCCAGGCGATAGCCGAGCCAGAGAAGAAAGAGCATGAGGAGGGAATAGAGTAAGAAATAGTGCGGGTTGCTCTCAATCACCTCGGAGATAAACTTCGGGATATAAAAGTTCCGGGTCAGATGGATGCGGAAGCCCACTCCGGAAATGGGTACCAGAACCGCAAGGTAAAAGAGAAAGAGGAAGCCGTGCGGGGTGGCCAGTTTTCGGAGCGAGCGGAGACCGTCGGCAAGCGCGGCGCGAAAGTGCGGGAACTCGCCTTTTAGGAGTGCGTTGCAGAGATAAAGCGGCGCCAGAAGCTCAAAGAGCAGGTAGAGAAAAATGAGCAGCGCGAGCAGGGCGAGCAGCGCCGGGAAGCGCCAGGAGGCGAGAAAGCGGAGATAGTTTGCGCTGGTCACGGCCCCGCTCTTTGCCGTGAGCGCGCGGACAAAGCGCCACACGAGGCGGCTCAACGGAAACAGGCAGAGCGAGGCGAGCAGCTGAAACATCCAGAACTCCGGAAAGACGGAGAGCGCAAAGCGAAGAAACGAATACGGATTTGTCTTGGTATTTTCGGAAGGCATGAGAACTCCTTACATTCGGTTGCGGAAATCGAAAACGAACAGGCTACAGTATAACACAAGATGGTGAGTCGATTGTTTCTATGTGGTTATCGATAACAAACATACTATATTTTGGGAAAGTGTGATAAAGTAGAGTCGTATCGTAGAATATCCTCTCCGCAGGGGCGGAGAGCGCATGAACCGCAAGGGGAAAGAGTGAACGTCATGGGAAAGGATAAGAGAAGAGTTGTACTGGTCGGCTGCGGCATGGTCGGTATGAGCTATGCCTATGCAATGCTGAATCAGCAGACCTGCGATGAGCTTGTCTTGATTGACTATGTGAAGGAAAAAGCCGAGGGAGAGGCCATGGACTTGAATCACGGTCTTGCCTTCTCCGGTTCCCATATGAAGATTTGGAGCGGCACCTACGCCGACTGCAAGGAGGCGGATATCGTGACCATCTGCGCGGGTGTCGCGCAGAAGCCGGGCGAGAGCCGCATGGATCTGCTCGCGCGGAACACGGCCATCTTTAAGTCGATTGTGGAGCCGGTCACGGACTCCGGCTTTAACGGCATCTTCCTGATTGCGACCAACCCGGTCGATGTCATGACCAAGGTGACCTGCGATCTCTCAGGCTTTAACCCGAAGCGCGTCATCGGCAGCGGCACCTCGCTCGACACCGCGCGTCTCCGCTACCTGGTCGGCAGCTACTTCAAGGTAGATCCGCGCAGCATTCACGGCTATGTGATGGGTGAGCACGGCGACTCCGAGTTTGTTCCGTGGAGTCAGGTCTGCATTGCGACCAAGCCGGTGCTCGACGTGATTGCGGAGTCGAACGGTGTCTACAAGAAGGAAGAACTCGAAAAGATTGAGGTCGATGTGCGCACGGCGGCGGATAAGATCATCGCGGCGAAGAAGGCGACCTACTACGGTATCGGCATTGCGCTGACCCGCTTAACGAAGGCCATACTCGGCGACGAGAGCTCGGTGCAGACCGTCTCGGTTTACCTCCGCGGCGAGTACAAGCAGAACGGCGTCTTTGCGGGTGTTCCGGCTGTCATCAACGCGAGCGGCGTGCAGTCGGTTATCCGCTGCCAGATTACCGAGGAAGAGCAGGAAAAGTTCGATGCATCCTGCAAGGAGTTGAAGGATAAAATCGCCGAGGCGGAGCGCGATTTGAATCACTGAGTCAGAGAATTCGGAGGGGCCTGTCGGCGACGACGGGCTTCCTTTTCTGTTACAATGGAGCGATGTAAGAGGCAGAAAGAGAGACGGCGGCGCGCAGCTACCGGAAGCTTTTTACGGCAGATGCAATCGTGTCGCTGCGGCCGTTCGATGTTTTTGCTTTGTGCATTTCGGACTGAGACAGGAGGGAATAGAGGTGGAAGCGGGAAAGGTATATTTTGTCGGCGCGGGGCCGGGGGCGGAGGATCTTCTGACCCTGCGCGGTGCCGCTCTTTTGGAGGAAGCGGATGTCGTGGTCTATGCGGGTTCCTTGGTGAACCCGGCACTCTTACGGCGCTGTAAGCCGGAAGCGGAGATTCACGACAGCGCGCGGCTCGACTTAAACGAGGTGCTGGACATTCTGATTCCGGCCGCAAAAGCCGGAAAGCGTGTGGTGCGCCTGCACACCGGGGACCCTTCCGTCTACGGCGCGCACCGGGAGCAGATGGATGCCCTACAGGCGGCGGGCGTGCCCTTTGCGGTCTGTCCCGGCGTCTCCTCCTTTCTTCGGTGCGGCGGCTTCGCTCGGGGCGGAGTACACCCTGCCCGGCGTTTCGCAGACGGTCATCCTGACCCGCGCGGCGGGGCGCACGCCGGTTCCGGAAAAGGAAAGCCTCTCGGCCCTCGCGGCACACGGTGCGAGCATGGTACTTTTTCTCTCGGCGGGGCGTGTAGCGGAGGCTGTTTCGGAATTGCTGGCGGGCGGCTACTATACAAATGAGACCCCGGCCGCTGTTGTATACAAGGCGACCTGGCCGGACGAGCGCATTCTTCGCACCACACTCGGCGAACTTGCCAAAGATGCGGAGGCCGCCGGCATAACCAAGACTGCGCTGCTCTTAATCGGGGATTTTCTCGGCGCAGCGTATGAGAACTCAAAGCTCTACGATCCGAGCTTTACGACTGAATTCAGAGAGGGGAAACAAGCATGAAACCATATACGATTGCGGTGGTCGGAATCGGCCCCGGAGACCGGGAGTCCATGACCTTAAAGGCGCTTCACACGATTGAAGCGGCCGATACCATTGTTGGCTACAGCACCTACTTAAAGCTGATTGAAGATTTATTGGAAGGAAAAGAGGTCGTTCAGAGCGGCATGACCGAGGAAATACAGCGCTGCGAAGAGGCGATTGCCCTTGCGCTTCAGGGGAAACAGGTCGCGGTGGTCTCCTCGGGTGATGCCGGAGTTTACGGCATGGCAAGCCTCATCCTAGAGCTCGCAGCGACACATAAGGAGCTCACGGTTGAAGTGGTGCCCGGCGTCACGGCGGCGCTCTCCGGCGCAGCCCTGCTCGGTAGCCCGCTGAGCCTCGACTTTGCCTGCATCAGCCTCTCGGACCTTCTGGTACCCTGGGAGCAGATAGAGCGGCGCTTAAAGAGCTCGCAGCCTCGGGCATGGCAGTGGTCATCTACAATCCGGGCAGCCGTAGCCGTAAGGACTGCCTCCCGCGGGCGGCAGAGATTTTCCTCGAGGCGCGAAAGGCGGACACGCCCTGTGCGATTACGCGGAACATAGGCCGTAAGGGGGAGAGTAAGGAGTTGCTGACACTCGGTGAGCTTCGAGAGCGCGAGGTCGATATGCGAACCACGGTCTTTATCGGCGCGGAGGACAGCATAGAATTGAACGGCTATCTCCTGACGCCGCGCGGCTATGACAAGAAGAGGAAGGGCTAACGTGGCGTTACCGGGAAGCGAGACAGCCTTTTTTGAGGCGATCAAGCGGATTGCGCCGCCGGACCGGACGGCGGCGGAGGCTGCGGCGAGCAAGTTCCTCTCGATTGCGATGCCGCTTCACGGGCTCGGCGTGCTCGAAGAGGATTTGATACGCATGGCGGGCATTCAGGGAACCGCGGCACTTCGCTTAAAGCCGCGCAAATTGTTCGTCTTCTGTGCGGACAACGGCGTGGTGAAGCAGGGCGTCACCCAGACCGGACAGGAGGTGACCGCAGCGGTCTGTGAGCACCTCGCCTACGGCGGGAGCACGGTAAACCGCATGGCCGCACTCGCAGACTGTGCGGTGGTCCCGGTCGATGTGGGCATTGCGGGAGAGCCGCGGGGAGAGGAAATCCTCAGACGGAAGGTTCGAAGCGGGACGCGGGGATTTTACGGAAGAAGCTGCGATGACGCGGGCGGAATGTTTACAGGCGCTTTTCATCGGTATGGAACTCGCGGCCGAAGAAAAGCGACGGGGAACGGCGCTCTCCTCCTTGCGGGCGAGATGGGCATCGGCAATACGACCACCAGCGCGGCGCTCACAGCGGCTCTGCTGGAGCGAAATCCCGCGGAACTTATAGGACGCGGTGCGGGGCTTTCGGACGAGGGACTCGTGAGAAAGCGGCGTGCAGTCGAGAAAGGGCTTACGCTTCATAAGGATTTGCGCGGGGATGCGCTCGGGCTTTTATCGGCGCTCGGCGGCTTTGACCTTGCGGCGCTCGCGGGACTCATGCTCGGCGCGGCCATCGAACAAATCCCGCTGCTTCTCGACGGCATTATCACGGAGGCGGCGGCCCTCGCCGCAGTTTCCCTCGCACCGGGGGTTCGCGACTATCTCTTTGCGAGCCACTGCTCGGCGGATCCGCTCGCGGGGGCTCTCCTCACGGCACTCGACTTAAAGCCCCTCATTTCCGCGGGGCTGCACCTCGGTGAGGGCACGGGAGCGGTTGCGGCGCTCCCGCTCCTTGACATGGCAGAAGCAGTGTACAGCGGGGCGGACAGCTTTACGGAGCTCGGCATTGCGGCCTATACGGAGCAGGGAGGAAAGTCATGAATTCCGCCTACGAACACGGCGGGGCCTGCTTTCCGCAGGGTGGCGTACAGGCAGCCGGGATTACGGATTTCTCGGTGAACATCAACCCGCGCGGCATGCCGCCTGCAGTTGAGGAGGCGCTGCACCGCGCGGTTGCTGCCTGCATTCACTATCCGGATCCCTTTGCGAGCGGTCTTCGCGCGGCGCTTGCCAAGCGCTATGCGGTCGGCGAGACTCAGGTCTTTTGCGGAAACGGCGCGGCAGATGTGATCGAGCGGCTCGCGGAGGTCTTGAAGCCGAAGCGCTCCCTGCTCCTTTGCCCCGAGCTTTTCGGAGTACGAGCGAGCGCTCACGCGCCGCGGCTGTCACTGTGACTTTCATATGCTGCGCCGCGAAGAGGGCTTTCAACTCACGGCGCGCGTGCTCGATGATCTCAGCGCGGAGACCGAGCTTTTCTGGCTCTGCCTCCCGAATAACCCGACGGGACTGGTTCCCTCGGAAGAGCTCTTTCTACAAATTCTTTCGCGCTGCGCGGAATTGAACATCACCCTGGTTACCGACGAGTGTTTTTTCGGTTTCTTGAACCGGAACAATGCGCCCTCGCTTCGCAATCATCTGCGGGCGGCGGAAGGCGGGCCGCGGCGCATCCTGCTCGGCGCGTTTACCAAGACTTTTGCGATGCCGGGCGTGCGGCTCGGCTACTGCGTGAGCTCGGACCCAGCGCTTTGCGCTTCCCTCTTTGCGGCGGGACAGCCCTGGCCGGTCTCGGTGCTCGCAGAGGCGGCCGGGGAGGCGGCCCTCGCCTCTCCGGATTGGGAAAGGGAGAGCGCGGCAAAAATCGCTCTATGGCGGGCGGAACTCTCTGCGGGCTTGCGTGCGCTCGGGCTCTGGGTCTCGGAGAGCGAGAGTAATTTTCTGCTTGTCTCGGACACAGTGCCGAATGCAGAAAAAAATGCGGCAAGGCTTCGCTTTGCGGCGGCGAAAGGACTTCCGCTCCGCGACTGCGCGAACTTTCGCGGGCTTTCCGCGGGCTATTTTCGAACTGCGGTGAAGACAGCTAAAGAGAACCGGCGTCTTTTATCGGCGCTCGCTGAATTTGAAAAGGAGGGCGAATGGCAAAGGCAATCATGATTCAGGGCACCTGCTCCAACGCGGGCAAGAGCCTGTTTGCGGCGGCGCTCTGCCGCGTTTTCCGGGAGGACGGCTACCGGGTGGCCCCCTTCAAATCGCAGAACATGGCGCTGAACTCCGCGGTCACGCCGGACGGGCTCGAAATCGGAAGAGCCCAGGCGATGCAGGCGGAGGCGGCCGGAATTGCGCCGGATGTGCGCATGAACCCCATACTCTTAAAGCCGAACTCGGACACGGGCTCCCAGCTGGTGCTCTGCGGAAAACCGGTCGGGGACTACAGTGCGATCGAATATCAGAAAAAGAAGAGGGAACTGCTCTCGGAAGTGCTGAAGGCCTATCATAGCCTAGCGGCCGAGCAGGATATCATTGTAATTGAAGGCGCGGGTTCCCCGGCGGAGATTAACCTCCGTGCCGACGACATTGTGAACATGGGGCTTGCCGAGGCGGTCGATGCCCCTGTCATCTTGATCGGAGACATAGACCGCGGCGGCGTGTTTGCCGCGCTCTACGGGACGGTGAAACTCCTCTCCGAAGCCGAGCAGGCGCGCATCAAGGGGCTGGTGATCAACAAGTTCCGCGGCGATATCAAAATTCTGGAGCCAGGCCTCAGACAGATTGAGGCGCTCACCGAAAAGCCTGTGCTCGGGGTTCTTCCCTACCGCCACTTTGATTTGGAGGATGAGGATTCCCTCTCGGAGCGGCTTCGGAAGACGGAGCGGGAGGCGGATGCCCTGCTTCGCATCGCGGTGATCCGCCTTCCGCGGCTCTCGAACTTCACGGATTTTGACCCGCTGCAGGCGGCGCCGGAGGTAGCGTTTAGCTATGTGAGCAGTCCGGCGGAAATCGGGGCTGCGGATCTCCTGATTCTGCCGGGCTCCAAGAGTACGCTCGATGACCTCGCGTGGTTAAAGGCACAGGGCTTTGCATCGTGTATCCGGGACTTTGCGGCTTCCGGCCGCCCGGTGCTCGGTATTTGCGGCGGGTACCAGATGCTCGGCGAAACACTGCGGGACAAAGAGAGCGGCGTAAAGGTGGCGGGACTTAAGCTCTTGCCGGTCGATACCGTGTTTTACGCGGCTAAGCAAACGGTCTGTGCGGCCGGAACAATTACGGTTTCGAGCGGCTTCTGGGCAGCGCTTGCCGGGCAAAGACCGAGGGCTATGAAATCCACATGGGACAGAGCTGTATCGGCAAAGACGGTGAGAACTTTCAGCGCCTTTCCGCGCGAGAGGACAGTAAGCGGCAACGCGCGGACGGCTGCGTTGCGGGCGCGGTCTGCGGAAGCTATCTGCACGGCCTCTTTGACGAAGTGGCGGTCACCGAGGCGCTCTTACAGGCGCTTGCGGCGCGGAAGGGGCTTTCTTACCCGCACCGATTAAAAAGTCGCAGGGAGCGGCAGGAAGAGGGCTTCCGGCTTCTTTCGCAAACGCTTCGGGAACATTTCGATTTGCGGGAACTGTACCGCATCATGGGAGTTGAGAGATGAGTATAGAATTTTGGAAGCCGGAGGAAATCGAGGCAGAGAGCTTTCGGCGCATCAGCGAGGAACTCGGCGATCGGCAGTTTCCCGCCGGTGTCGATTTGGTGGTGAAGCGGGTCATACACACGACGGCGGACTTTTCGTTTGCGGATACCCTGCTCTTTTCGGAAGGCGTGGTTGAAACGGGAAAGGAAGCAATCCGTCAGGGGGCCTGCATTGTGACGGACACCAATATGGCGCTTGCCGGTATCAATAAGGCAAGGCTCGCGGGCTTCGGCGCTACGGCGCGCTGCTTCATGGCGGAGGCAGATGTGGCAGCCGAGGCTAAGGAGAGGGGCGTGACCCGCGCGACGGTTTCTATGGAGCGTGCGGCAGCGCTCTCCGCGGAGCGACCGCTGATCCTCGCAATCGGCAATGCGCCGACCGCGCTTGTAAAAATCAAGGAACTCATGGATGCCGGGCAACTGAAGCCCGCGCTTTTAATCGCAGCGCCGGTCGGCTTTGTCAATGTGGTCGAGGCAAAGGAACTCTTTGTCGGGAGCAGCACGCCGCATATCATTGCGCGCGGCCGTAAGGGCGGCTCGACCGTCGCGGCGGCCATCGTGAATGCGATACTCTACCAGATCTGAGACGCACTGCAGCGCCCCGAAGAACCTTTCTTGAAAAGAAGGAAAAAAGGCGGGAAGCAGGTAAGAGTGCAAACCGGTAGGCGGGGAAAAGAAGCAGAGGAAAACCTGCATGCTTGCGTCGCAAGACCCGAGCCATGTACGATGGGCAAGAGATACCGCAAGTGCGTCGAGAAAAGTTTGAGAGCTACTTGAGAATCGGATTGATTCCGTACCAAGCGGGATAAATCCGGGGAAGAAAGAGAAGGGGGAGTGAGATGAGCAGGCTTTACGAAGCCGTCATGGGGCTGGTGGTCGCGGATGCGCTCGGCGTTCCGGTCGAGTTTGAGCCGCGGGACAGCTACCAAGTGACGGAAATGACAGGCTACGGGACCCACCGGCAGCTGCCCGGCACCTGGTCGGATGACAGCTCCATGACGCTTGCGACCTTGGAGAGTTTTAAGCGCAAGGGCTGTGTGGATCCCGCCGATATCATGCGGAACTTTTTTCTCTGGCTCTTTGAGAAGCAGTTCACGGCGCGGGACTATGTCTTTGACGTGGGCAATGCCTGCCGTAATGCCATTTGGACCTACGGGCAGGGAGTCGCGCCCGAGAACTGCGGCGGAACGGGAGCGTGGGACAACGGAAACGGCGCGCTGATGCGCATGCTGCCTCTTGGCCTTTTACTCGAGGGGACGGACGAAGCAAAGGCAGCCGCTGTGCGGCAGATTGCGGGACTCACCCACAACCATATGATTTCGCACATCGGCTGCCTGATTTATGTGTTTGTCGTAGGGGAATTGCTTCGCGGGAGCGAAAAGCGAACAGCGCTTTCCACTGCCTTAGAGCGCGCCGCGCGGATTTACGGACACGAGTCCGCCTGGCAGAATTATGTCCGTCTCCCGGAAATCGAGACCTTGAGCCGCGAGGAGATTAAGAGCAGCGGCTATGTCGTAGACACGCTGGAAGCAGCGCTCTGGTGCCTCTTACGGACAGAAAACTACCGCGACTGCGCCCTCCTCGCCGTAAACCTCGGAGATGATACAGACACCGTGGGTGCGGTGGCGGGCGGCCTTGCGGGGCTCATCTACGGCCTTGACGGCGAAACAGGTATCCCGGCGGAATGGATCGAAGTGATACCGCGGAAAGAGTGGATACGGGAGCTCTGCGAAGGCGTGGAGGCGATACGCTGCTAGGCGTTTCGGCGGTATTCTAGAATTCGTAATGCGTCCAAAGGCTGATGATTTTTACGGTATTGACTTCCTCGAGAACCTCGTAGACAAGACGATGTTTGACATTGATTCTCCGGGAATAAGCCCCCTGAAGATCCCCAATCAGCTTTTCGTAGGGCGGGGGTGTTTGGTAGGGATTTTCTCTTAGGATCTCAATCAGTGCCTTGGCTTTTGTATCCAATTTTGCCGACTTTAGCGTGGGAATGTCGGCAGCGGCTTTTTTTGTATACACGATGGTATACATTACCAAGTGACCTCATCTTCCGACAGGCAGTCTTCCAAAGAGGTGTGCAGTCCCTTGATAATCTTCGCACGTTCTTTCGGGAGAGAAGAGAGATACAAGGTCTCCATCAAGCTGTTATAGTCTTCTTCGCTGATTAGGACAGCATTGCCTGCTTTGGTGCTGATATTCACAGGTTCGTTATAACGTATGGTCTGTTCCAGAAGTTCAAAGATGTTTTTTCTGAAGTTGGTAATATTTGTGTTCAGCATAACGACACCTCCTTATGCGTACATGATAACGTACGCATTTGGACGTGTCAAGAAGCTTGGAATGAGGAAGGCAGGGAAAGAAAACGACAAGAGAAAGGAGACAGAATGGCAGAAGAAAAGAAGATGGGACGTCCGACGGATAACCCCAAGGGTCGGCCGATTCATGTGCGGCTGGATGCCGAGGCGGACGCGATTCTGGAAGCGTATTGCGCGCGTGAGAATGTGACACGGGCAGAGGCAATTCGGCGCGGTATTTACCTGTTGAACCAGCAGAACTGAATCAGAAAAGAGGGCGCGACTGCGCCCTCTTTTCGTGTTGCATTCATGTTGCATGTGTACCCTATCACGCTGCTTTTTGCACTGTCACAGGACCCTTTTGCCGCTGCGGAGTATAGAAAAAGCGCGTATCCAAGCGATTTCCGCTCAGATACGCGCTATTTGTCAGAGCTGATGACGGGAATCGGACCCGTGACCTCCGCACTACCAATGCGACGCACTACCGACTGTGCTACATCAGCCTCTTGCCATAAGGCTTATGTAGAATAGCACGGAGGAAAAAAATTGTCAACGAAAAATTTTCTCGATTCGATGCAAAAATAAGGCGGCCGAGAGAAGGTCCGCGGCGCCGCCGGGACTTACGTTTCGCTGCTTGCAAGTCTCCTTGAGCTCATAGAGCAGAGCGCTTCCCTCCGGGGTAAAAGCGCCGCCGTGCGAGAGGATGTTGCGGCAGTCCGCGCGGAGGGTGAGCAGGGCGTCCTTTCCGCCGCGGTACAGCACATTGGTGTCACTGACATGCAAAATGAGATGCAGGAGAACGTTGAGGGCGATTGTTTCTGTCGCCTGTCCCTCGGCCTCGTACTGCCGCAGTTGGGGCAGGGCGACGCTTCGCAGGACCGGGAAGCCCTTGGCCGCTGCGCTGCGAACGCCGCCCGCGCCGTCGCGGTGCAGCACCGCTTCGCCGTGGGCACTGCCTGCTTCCCCGGCTTTCAGCTCTGCGAGTTCCCGCTTCAGGGGTTCGCCGACTAAGTTCTGCACTTCATCCAAATTGCTTCAGCGTTTAGCCTGCCTGTTTTGGCGTAGAGGAGCCCTGCGCCAGCGGTGAGGAGCCCCAGGGTAAAAATGGCGCCCTTATGCGTGTTGACGCCGCCGGTCGCCGCATACATCTCGCGTTCGGCGCGTTTTCCGATTTCCCGGAGTCTGGGAAAGAGCGTGCGCTCGGCTTCGTCTTTCAAAGCGTGCGAGCTTGGCAGGGTGAAGCAGCTTTGATAAGCCGTAACGGCCATTTCCCGCAGGAAGGGACTGATTGCGGCGGTGCTTAAAATAAAGTCCTCGAATTTCATATCCGCGTGCGCGCCGGAATCGATGCGGTCAACAAGCCCCGGCTTCGGCGCGGCGTAGACCTCGTCGAGCAGGGCAAGCGCCGCTTGATTTTCGAGTGCGGAGAAAAAGGATGCGGAGCGCGGGAAGGCCTCGCGGAGCAGCGTTTCGCAACGGGAAAAGAGCGCTTCGACGCTGTGGGCGCGGCTTCTCGCGCAGACTACGGCTGCCTCCTCGCAGAGCAGGCAGCGGCGGGGCGGCAGGGAAAAATCCTCGCGGGATAGTTTCCGTCCCTCGCAATCCAGCACGTCAATGTCAAAGAGACGTGCGAGCGCTTCGCTGTCCTCGAGCGAAACCGCGAGGCGCTTCACGGCCTCGGGCGGCGCACCGACCAGGCAGAGCCAAGTGTCCCCGCTCACGCGGCGCAGTTCGCGCGGCAGGAGAATCGCATGGCCCTCGCGTTGTAAGAGCTCTGTGAGCCGCTCTTTGCCGAAGAGAAAGCCGCTACGAATGAGCGGCGTCTGCTTCACCGCGCCCGGAATGTTCATGCCGAAGGAGAGAAGGGCGGTCGGCGCGGGAAAGGAAGCGGCCGCCGCGAGCATTTCGTTCTGGACTTGCACGCGCTCGTCGCGCGCCCGCATCATATCTTCGACGCTCACGGGGTAGGGGGTAAAATCGGACATGGGTCTCCTTTCTCAGGAAGAAGCCTCGGGCATTTTGAGTTCATTCCAATGTGCGCTAAGCCACTCGGCCGTGACCGGGGGCACGAGAGACAGTACTTCCGGACAGACGCCCTTTTCGCTAAGCAGGGCGCGCACCCGAGAGGCGCTGATCGGCGTAGCCCCCAGTTCCCGCCGCGGCAGTTCGTCGAGCAAAATACCGGCGGGCGGCAAAATTTCCCGTAACGCCCGGTTATAGCAGGCCGTTGTCGGGTCCAGCGGTTCGGAGCCCACGAAGCGGACGGAAATGCCGAGCTTCGGGGCAAGACAGCGCGCAAAGAGTGTCGCATCCAGTTCGCACTGGAGGGCGGCTGCATCTTCCCCTGCTTTTAAGAAGTAGGTCGGGAAGGTGTTGCCGGAAATCATATAGGGGCCGCTCAAAAAGACATGCACGTTCGGCAGGTCTTTGACCCCCTCCTTGACCAGTTGAAAGCGAACTTCGGTCGGGAAAAGGGAGCGGTTTTCTTCGACCACAAAGAGGCAGAGCAGGTCTACCTTTGCCGCGGCGTATTCAACAAGCGCGCGGTGCCCAAGCGTAAAGGGATTACAGTTCATCACAATCGCGCCGACCGTTTTCTTATCGTGCGGCGGCAGGGCAGAGAGCACCTGCGCTGTATAGCGCTCGGGGCCGTCCGGGCGGTTTTCCAGCATGGCAAGCGCACCCGTCTCAGCGAGCAGGCGTAGGCCGCAGGAAGAAAAGAGCAGGGCCTTCTCGCACCGCGTGATTACGAAGAGATCAAAGTAGCCGCGCTGAAAGCGGTTCTCGATGAGCGCCGAGAGGAGGGTGCCGAGTGCATTCTGCCCGCGCAGTTCTTCGCTGACCGCAAAACACTTTAGGGAGCGAGCGGGAAGCGCAGCCGCAGCCCACCAAGCTTTCGTTTGCGTCAAAGATGCCGTAGGCCGTATCGAGATCCGGCTCCAAGCGAAGCGCATGCTCCGCGAGAAAGGCGCGGAGTTTTTCCCGCTCCGAGGGATAGGAGAGCAGAATCTCTCCGAGATGGTAGTTGTCTGTCATACAGGGGACTCGCTTCCGAAATCTGTTTCCGTTTGCCGTTTCAGCATAGCACAGAGCAGGGAAAAACAAAACGCCGGGGGAAGGGTCCCCGGCGCAGCGGAACCGGTTCGGTTCCGGGTTTTATCTGTTCACTCAGTCCGCAAACTGAAAGGGCTTAATCTCGCGGACCACGTCCATGATGCTGCCGTCGCGCGCCTCAATGATACCGACCACGCGCTCTCCGAACTGTACGCGCTCCGGCTCTCCGGTCATGGCATAGGCGATGTCGCGGAGCTCTTCGATGCTCTTTAACGGGAGTCCCGAATCCTTCAGCGCGTCGATCAGATCCTGACGCTTCGGGTTAATCGCGATGCCGTAGTCCGTGATCACGACATCCACATCCTCGCCCGGGGTCGTGACCGTGGTCACGTCGGTGCAGACCGAGGGAATGCGTCCCTGCAGAATCGGGGTGATTACGATGGTGCACTTTGCGCCCGCCGCCGTGTCCGGGTGGCCGCCCTGCGCGCCGCTCACGACGCCGTTCGAGCCCACCACGACATTGCAGTTAAAGTTCACATCGACCTCGAGGGCCGCGAGAATCACGAAGTCAAGCTTGTTGACATAAGCGCCCTTATTGAAGGGGTTCGCGTACTCGCCCGCGGTGATGTAGTGGTGGTTCGGATTGGTCGCCGCGCTCTGAATCGCGTACTCGTCAAAGTCCTGGGTATCCACAAGCGTGCGCGCAAGGCCCTCTTCGAGGAGCTGGCACATCGGCTTCGTGATGCCGCCCACACCGAAGCTCATGTGGATGTTCCGCTCGCGCATCACATCGGCGAGCGAGATGGTGCTTGCAATCGAAGCGCCGCCCACGCCGGTCTGGTAGGAGAAGCCGTCCTTAAAGTAGGGCGTGCGCTTCACGACCTCGGTGCAGTAGCTTTGCCATGAGGAGCTTTCTCTGGTCGGAGGTTGGCTTTGCCGCGCCCGTCGCAATCTTCGAAGGATCGCCGATTTCATCGACCACGACCACATAGTCCACGTAAATCTGGCTAATCTGGTGCGGCCAGTTCGGGAAGGGAACCAGGCAGTCCGTGATTGCGACCACCTTGTCCGCATAGAGGGCATCCGGCGCGGAATAGGAGAGCACGCCGCAGTTGGCCTTGCCGCCGTTTGCGTTTAAGTTGCCGTACTCATCCGCGGTCGGAGCGCCGATAAAGGCGATGTCGATGTGGGTTTCGCCGGACTCAATCGCGCGGACGCGACCGCCGTGACTCCGCATGATTGCGAGTCCCTGAAGCCGTCCCTCGGAGATGGCCTTGCCGATTTCGCCGCGCACGCCCGAGCTCTGAATGTTGGTGATGGTCCCGTCGTCTATCATGTAGACAATGGGGTTATTCTGGCTGCCCATCGAGGACGCGCAGATAGTGATGTTCTTGATGCCGAGCTTATGGACCTCTTCCATAACCATGTTGAGGACCTTATCGCCTTCGCGGAAGTGGTGGTGGAAGCTAAGCGTCATGCCGTCCTTGATTTCGCACTTTAAAAGTGCGTCTTTGATGGACGGGAGAAGCTTCGAGCCCTCGGAATTGATGACGGGCTTGACACGTGCGCCGTCACGTCGAAATTCCTTGCCGTCCATTGCGTGCGAGCCGCGGAACACATCCTTGCCGGTCGCCTGTAAAATCTCTTCCGGAATATCTCTGCCGACTGCATTCTTCATTTAGAGCTCCCCCCTTGTACACGCCGGATGCCTTGGCGAGCGCAATGACGCGCTGCGCACCGTCGTAAAACGCAATGTCAATCATCTTGCCGTCCACCGTGAAGACACCTATGCCTTCCTTCCGCTTGGAATCGATCTCCCGAATTACCTTCTCGGAGAAAATGATCTCCTTCATGCTCGGGGTGAAGACCTCGTGGACAATGGGAATCTGGCGCGGGTTGATGATGGACTTGCCGTCAAAGCCCATGTCCTTAATGAGCATGACTTCCTTCCGGAAGCCCTCGAGATTGTCGAGGTCGGTCCAGACCGTGTCAAAGCACTGCACGCCCCGCCGCGCGCGCCGCAATGATCATGTGCTGGCGTGCGCCCATGAGCTCCACGCCTGTGCCGGTGATCTTGGTCTGCAGATCCTTCGTGTAGTCACCGCCCGAGAGCGCAATGCCGATCATGCGCTCGGAGGAGGTGCACACCTCATAGGCATTCATGACACCCTTGGCGGACTCGAGCGCCGCCATTAAGAGTGTGGAACCCTCCGGGCGGTTAAACTCGCGCTCTGCGGCAAGGACAGCGTCCTCGACCGCCTTGACCATCTCGGCGTCCTCGGTCTTCGGGATGCGGAGCACGTCCGCGCCGCCCGCGACCGAGCAGCGAATGTCTTCTTTCCAATATTCGGTGTCGAGGCCGTTGATGCGCACCACGCGCTCGCAGCCGCGGTAGTCCACGTTTTTCAGCGCCTGGTAGAGCGAGAAGCGCGCCGTGTCCTTTGCGGTCACGGCGACCGCATCCTCAAGGTCCAGCATCAGCGAGTCTGCGCCGTAGAGGTAGGGGTCTTTGATCAGAGAGGGCTTCTGCGCGTTCAAAAACATCATCGAGCGGCGCAGGCGCTTCTTATTCGGATGGCTCATCTCACCGCACCTCCCCAGGGAATGTTGTCGTACTGATCCACGGCACGGAACACAGCGCCCTCAATGCGCGCCTTGATCGTGCAGTCCAGCGCGCCCTTATCGACAATCGAGATTCTCACATTGTCGATGCCGAGATCCTTAAGGGTCTCGAGCGTCACCTTTTTGATCTGGTTTCCGAACTGGTGAATGACTGCGCTCTCCAGCGAAAAATCGACCTTGCCGTTGCCCGGTTCCACCGTGACCTGGCAATCGCTGGACTCGAGAGTGCCGGCGACCGCCGGCTTGTTGATCTCCATAGCTGCCTCCTTCTGCGTAACAAACAATTGTTTGAGAACATTGTAACTTTTGTTGGGTCTGGACTTCAAGGTAATAATTGGCTATGATAAATATAGAGTTTTTGTTATAAATTTTGCCTCACAAAGGAGGGCACCATGAACGAACGTCAGATTAAGTACATGCTGACCATATTTCGGGAGGGCAGCATAAGCCGCGCCGCAGAGGTGCTCTATGTCTCCCAGCCCTCGGTGAGTCAGATGGTGCGAAAGGTAGAGGAAGAACTCCGCGCCGAGCTCTTTGTGCGGCACACGAACCCCATGGTTCTGACCCCGGCGGGGGAGTGCTACATGCAGGCGGCGCGCGCCATCCAGAGCATACAGCAGAACCTGGAGCGTCAGCTCGAGGAGATACGTCTCGGGACCCGCGGCAGCATACGCCTCGGCATGCCCCTGCAGCGCTCTCTGGAACTTTTGCCGGACATCTTTCCGCGCTTCCACGCGCGCTACCCGGCCGTAAACCTAAAGCTCACCGAGCTCGGCTCCGACGCGCTGGAAAGCATGCTCTTAAATCATCAGCTTGACTTGGCCTGTTTAACGACCAGCGCAAAGACCAACGCGCTGAACTATATCCTCATTAACCGCGAGGAACTGGTGCTGCTCGCCTCCAGAAATACGGCGCTCGCCGGGCGCATTGAGGAGGGAAGGCCCATAGACATACGCGAGGCCGAGGCAGAGTCCTTCATCAGCCTCCGCACCGGACACTCGACCCGCATCACCCAGGACGGACTCTTTGCGGACGCCCACATCGCCCCCGACATTCTCTTTGAGACCGAGAGCATAGAAGTCGCGAAGCACGCGGTTGGTCCCTGTCAGGCCGTGTTCCTCTGTCCGAAGAACTACATCGATATCTCACCGGAAATCAAAAGGACCTGCGTGGTCTATCCGCTGATCGATGTGGAACAGGGGCGGCATTTCTATGTCTGCCATAGGAAGGATCAGTACCTCACGCACTACATGGTGGAGCTGATTCGGCTCTTAAAGCCGGACTTTGCCATGCCGCGAAGCGAGGAGTTTCCTGAGGCCTGAGCCCTGTCCGCTATCTCGCTTATGAAAGCAAAACGCCCTGCCGACCGGCAGAGCGTTTTTTGATACTCGTATCGATGCTTCCGCAGCCTTACGCCGGAATGATGCCGACCAGAATTGCGAAAATCATGCAGAGGAAGGAGAAGCCCCACACATAGAAGAAACTCGAGCGGATGTGATCCTTGATGTCCACTTCCGCGAGACCCACGCCGAGCAGGGTTGCCGGGACCATGGGGCTTATGAAGGTCGCGCAGTTGCGGCAGACTGCCATGGAAATCGCAATCGGGAGCGCCGGGATGCCGAAGCCTTCGCCGATCGAAATCATGACCGGGAGCATACCGTAGAAGTAGCTGTCCGTATCGAAGGCCAGTGCCAGCGGAACCGAGAGGATACCGATGACCAGCGGCAGGTGTGCGCCGAGCGCAGCCGGAAGGACCATCGTGATCAGAGCGGACATGCAGCTCACAACGCTCGGAATCGCAACGTCATCGACCTTGACGGTCTTCACGAGGATACCCATGAGGAGCGCAGCGCCCATCAGGGTGGTGCACATCATGAGAGCCGGAACCGCGTGGGAGTTCAGCACCTTCTTCTGAAGCTTGATGTCCGTGTAGTTCACGAGGATGGAGATGCCGACACCGAGCATGAACGGAACATAGCTCGGGAACACATCCCAAATCAGCATAGCAATGACCGCAATCGTGAGAATCATGTTAAAGAAGAAGAGTTTCGGGCGAGCCAGTTCGCCGAGCTGTCCCTCTTGGCCTGCCTCGACCTCGACCGCTTCCTCGGTCTGTGCAAGTTTGCCGTTCAGACCTGCGCCGCGCGCCTTCTCCTGAATACCGGTTAAGACAGCGTGCGCAAGCGCGAGGACAATACCGAAGACCTGAATGGGCAGCAGCTTATTCCAGAGCTGACCTGCCTCCATGCCGAGCACCGAAGCCGCACGCATCGTGGGACCCTGCCCAGGGCATCAGGTTCAGAACACCCATCGCGAGGACCGCAATGCGGAGCAGCGAAGTTTTGCGCATGTGCATTTTCTTGTAGACCGGCAGCATGGCGGGGACTACAATCAGGAAGGTCGAAGCGCCGCCGCCGTCCAGATGGCCGATGATTGCGATGATCGCGGTCGCGACCGTGACACCGATCACATTGTCGCCGACCAGCTTCATGAGCTTGCCGATGATCACATCGAAGAGGCCGGCATCCGTCATGATGCCGAAGAAGAGGACGGAGAAGACAAAGAGCGCAGCCGTGGGACCCGTACTCTTAAAGCCGTCCTCAATGAGAGACGCAACATCCTTAAATGTAGTAGCCGCCGAACACCAGAATCAGTGCGAGTATCGACGGGAAGAGGATGAAAGCGATGCTCGGGAGGGTTTTTGCTCTTAAAGAGCGTCACGACAATGGCAATGATTGTCAGAAACCCGAGTATGCCTACGGTTACTTGGTTCATACTGCATGTACCCTCTTAGTTCAAATTTGGCAGTAATATATAAAAAGAAATATACTGAAAACACAGAAAGTTTACAAATATCATTTCAGCGGCAAATTTATAAGCGTATTCTTATGGTTAAGCTTTTGTATGCAAAAGCGCTCGGAGCGACAGAGACTTTGTACAGGAGGTAGATGTTTGGCAGAGAGAGACAGGCACGGCACTGCGCGTTCTGGACGCAGCGCTGGTGCGCGGAAACACGGAAATCTTCCGCGATGTGAACCTATCGGTCGAGCCGGGAAGCTCCTTGCGCTCCTGGCCCCTCGGGCCCGGAAAGACCAGCCTGCTCCGCGCGATTGCGGGCTTCTTGCCGCTCACGGCGGGCGAAATCCGCTTTGACGGCGAGCGTATGAACGAGCGCCCGGTCGAAGAGAGACAGCTCGGCATGGTGTTTCAGGAGCACCGTCTGTTTCCGGCGCTCACGGTCTACCGAAATCTGGAAATCTGTCTGACGGGTACAAGTGACAGCAGCATTCGTTACACGCGTGAGGAAGCGCGCGCGAGATTGCGGAACTGCTTGCCTCCCTCGGGCCTCGCGGGACTGGAAAAGCGTTTTCTGGACGAACTCTCGGGCGGACAGCAGCGCCGCGTGGCACTGGCCCGCGCCCTTTTGGTGCGCCCGCGGCTCTACTGCTCGATGAGCCCTTCACCGGGCTTGATGCGGGACTCAGGCGGGACCTGGTGGATTTGGTAAGAGAAGCCCAGCGCGCGCGCCGTCTCACGACGGTCTTCGTGACCCATGAAGAGGAGGATGCGGCGCGGATTGCCGACAGCACGGCCCGCTTCTACGATGCGGGGGGCGTTCAAAGCCTTCGGCAGGAGAGCATATAAAGTTTTTGATTGACAGAAAAAGGACTTTTCCGTTAAAACAGAGAAAACATATCGTGTTAGTTAGGTCTTTCGAACGGATAGAGGAGAACAGAATGAAGACACGCATCGGCATTTTGGGTTACGGAAATTTGGGCAGAGGCATTGAGAGCGCTATCAAGCAGAGCGAGGATTTGGAACTCGTGGCAGTCTTTACGCGGCGCGAACCGGCGAGCGTAACCATTCACACGGAGAAGGTCCCGGTTGTGGCTCTCTCCGAGGCGCTTAACTGGAAGGATAAGATTGATGTGATGGTGCTCTGCGGCGGCAGCGCGACCGATCTGCCGACACAGACCCCCGAGTACGCAAAGCATTTCAACGTGATTAACAGCTTTGACACGCACGCAAAGATTCCCTCTCATTTTGAAGCGGTGGATGCCGCGGCAAAGGAGGGCGGTAAGCTTGCTCTCATCTCCCTCGGCTGGGATCCGGGTCTCTTCTCCTTAAACCGTATGCTGGCAACCGCGATTTTGCCGCAGGGCAAGAACTATACCTTCTGGGGCAAGGGCGTGAGCCAGGGCCACTTCCGATGCGGTGCGCCGCATTGCGGGCGTGTTGGATGCGAGACAGTACACGATTCCCGTGGAGAGCGCCATGACGCGCATCCGTAAGGGCGAGCAGCCGGAGTTCACTGCGCGGGAGATGCATAAGAGAGAGGTCTTTGTCGTTGCCGCGGAAGATGCGGACCGCGCTGCAATCGAGGCGGAAATCAAAAACATGCCGAACTACTTTGCGGATTATGACACCACGGTGCACTTCATCACCGCAGAGGAGATGCGTGAAAAGCACGCGGAGCTGCCGCACGGCGGTTTTGTGATTCGGAGCGGCGTGAGCGGCTTCCATGAGGAGCACAAGGAGCTCATTGAGTTCAGCTTAAAGCTCGACTCGAACCCCGAGTTCACCGGTGCGGTGCTCGCGGCCTATGCGCGTGCGGCGCATCGCCTCGCTGTGGAGGGACAGACCGGCTGCAAGACTATCTTCGATGTGGCGCCGAGTTACTTAAGCCCCCTCAGCGCAGAGGAACTCCGCGCGAAGCTCCTGTGAGAAGAGGGCGAGCGGAAGCGAAGATCGCCGCATAAGAGAAAGCGGCAGCGCAAAAGCAGGGGAAAGTAAAAGTCGAACCAGAAAACCGGAACAGCGGCGCAGTGCGCCGGAAAGCGAGAGGACGGAGCCATCCGTCCTCTTTTTTGCTGCCCTCTGTACTGCTTTGGGAAAAGGAGCGGAATCGGAAAGCGGGGAAAGAAAGCGCGAAGAGAGAACGCGTGGTAGAAAGTGCGATGGGAGAAAGCGAGGCAAAAATTACCGGTCAGAGAAGCACAGAGCGATATGGAAACAGAATGCTGATAGTTTAAAATATTTTTGAAATACTGATTGACAAGCGAATAAGACGTGCTAGAATCTAATTAAAAGAAATTTTAAGGAGGTGACACCCATATGGGAGAGAGCAGTATCTTTAAAGTGCTCTCGGACCCGCAGCGGCGCGACATTCTGGTCATGCTGCGGGAGGGGCGCATGAGCGCCGGAGAAATTGCGGAGAAACTCGGCGTGAGTCCGCCGGCGCTCTCTTACCACCTGCGGCTCTTAAAGGGCGCAGAGCTGGTGAGCGAATATAAGGAGAAAAATTTTGTCTACTATGAACTGAACACATCCGTCTTGCAGGAATTGATCCTCTGGGTGGAACAGTTCGGAGGGAGGAAATCATGAAAAAAACAGTGTGGTTACTCGCGGTGCTTACTCTGATGGTTACAATCATTCCTCTGCAGACCATGCCTGCTTTGCTTCCCGTGGATTATTCAATCGGCGGAGAGGTGAGACGCTGGGGCAGTAAGTACAGCTATCTGATTTTACCCATGGTCACGCTTTTGATCACGCTGCTCTGGCAGTTTCTTGTGGCACACTTTGAACGCCGGGCCGTCGGCGATGACAAAGAGGCACAGGGTGCGGCGGCGAATGCAAAGGTGCTTGTATCGGTCGGGCTTGTGATGAATCTCTTTTTCTGCCTGTTGCAGGCCGGGCTGCTGTGGTCTGCGGCCTGGACCGCAGAGCATTTCGGAACTGCGGGAGGAGCGCAGGCGGGGGCGAGCATTGCGCAAACGGCGCAGAAAGCGATGTGTGTTCTGACAAGCGTTATGCTGATTGTGCTCGGCAACATCTTGCCGAAGACCCGGAAAAACCGCAATGTGGGCGTGCGCCTGCCGTATAGCCGGTATAACGACATCACCTGGCAGAAGAGCAACCGCTTTGGGGGCACAGCCATGGTGATTGCTGGGCTGCTCGGCATGGTCAGTGCGCTGCTTGCGCCCTCCGCAGAACTTGCACTCGGACTGTTCACGGTATTTCTGCTGCTCGCCGTTATAGCGACCACATGGTATTCAAGGAAAGTGTATTTGGAAGAAAGTGCAGAAAAATAAAATCAAAAAGAGCTTCTCTGTTTGTCTGCGATGAACGCAACAAGACCGTCCTGCGGGAGTTGATTTTCCGGGCGGAACCGTTCGGAGGGAGGAAAGCATGAAACAGCTTACAAGAATGATTGCGGCACTCTGCCTGTTTGTGACACTTCTTGTCCTTAGGGAGCTGCCCGCAGTAATACCGGCGCACTATGACTTTGCCGGAAACGTGACGCGATACGGCAGTAAGTACGAACTTTTGATTTTGCCGGTGGTCTTGCTTTTGCTTTTCTTCGGCAGCCGCTTTCTACTGCTTCATTTTCATAGAAAGGCGGAACAGGCGGAGAGTGACAAAGAAAGACAGGCGGCCGCAGCGAATGCCAAGGTGCTCGGCATTGTGATTTTCCCGCAGACCCTGATCTTAAGCTGCATACAGGGTGTGTTCCTCTATAACACCGTGCTCGCCCTGCGGGGCGAAAGCTTCCTCAGCACCCTCGCGGGCGATAAGCTCCTGACCATACTCTGCGGGGCGCTGCTCGTGCTGGTCGGCAATGTTTTGCCGAAGTGTAAGCGAAACGGCTTGGTCGGCTTTCGCATGTCCTGGACCAGATATAACGACCTCACCTGGCAGAAGAGCAACCGCTTTGCGGGGATCATGCTGGTCGCGGCGGGGATACTCGGCATTGTCAGCACTGCGTTTTCGCCGAAGGGCTACGGGATGTTGCTACTTGCTGTTTATACCATGGCGGCAATCGTTATTTCGATCGTGAGGGCGTGGCAGGTATATCGGGCGGAAAAAGCAAGGGAGCGAGACAGAGGCTGAAGCGGTACGGGCGCGACAGCGCGCGTGCAGTCCATCTGAACCCGAAATGTGGCGAAATAACACAAAAAGAGCTATGATTAACCCTCGTACCGCCACGCGGTGCGGAGGAGGATATTGCAATGAAAGTTATTTTTGTGAACGGCAGCAGCCATGCGAACGGTACCACCATGCAGGCAGTTAATGAGATGCAGAGGGTTTTTGCCGCGGAAGGGGTGGAGACCGAGGTCATACAGCTTGGCAATCAGCCCATACGGGACTGCATTCAGTGCGGTTATTGCGGGACGCACGATGCCTGCGTGTTTCGGGATGACGCGGTGAATCAATTCACGGCGCTCGCCAAAGAGGCCGATGGTTTTGTCTTTGCGACACCCGTTTACTATGCGCATCCGAGCGGACGCATTCTGGCCTTTCTCGACCGGGCGTTTTACTCCGTGCAGAACGTCGAGAATCCCTTTGCCTTTAAGCCCAGCGCTTCGATAGCCGTCGCGAGAAGAGGCGGCACCACGGCGTCCTTTGATGTGCTGAACAAATACTTCGGGATTTCGCAGATGCCGGTTGCAGGCTCCACCTATTGGAACATCACCCACGGCCTGACCGCGGCAGATGCCGCCAAGGACCGGGAAGGCATGCAGACCATGCGGAACCTTGCCCGGAACATGGTCTGGATGATGCGAAGCTTTGCCCTCGCAAAAGAACAGGGCATACCGTACCCGGAGACCGAGGGTGAGGCAGTGACCAACTTTATACAGCGAGAGGATTGAGCGGTATGCTACGGAGCGTAGCAAGAAAAATTTGAAATGTAAGCCCGTGTTTCTTGTGTGCCGCTGCGATTTTTTTATACTGATGCCATCAAGACACAGGAGGTCAAAACATGACAATCGCAGAGAAAATAAAAACCCTTCGAAAGACCGCGGGCATGTCACAGGAACAGTTGGCAGAGAAGCTGCATGTTTCGAGACAGGCCGTTACCAAGTGGGAGACCGAGGGCGGCACACCGGACATCGAGAACCTTCGGGCAATCGCAGCCCTGTTTGGAATCACCGTAGACGAACTGCTTACGGGGGAGGCAAAAGTGCAAGCGGCAGCGGCGCATCGCTATGAGAGCGTCACCGAATACGATATCGACGAAGTGAAACACTACGATATGAAGTTCGGCAGCGCCAAAGGAGTATTCCTTTCCGGCCATCCGGGAGAGAAACTGCGCATTCGCCTGGTCTCCGATACCCTTGCCTCGCTACAGAGCGATTTTAAAATTAAACTGGACGATACAAAGCGGCGACTGGATCTGGAACTTATTCGTAGAAATGGGATGAGCGAGAGCGCCTCGAAAGAGGGACTCAGCATCTATGCGGAACTCCCGGCGGCCTATCTCGGAAAAGTAGAGTGTGCACTCAATGCAGAGCTGGTGAGTCTCAGTTCGCTGGACTGCGAGCGCATTGAGCTCGGCGGAAGGAACCGGAAGCTATATCTCGACGCGGTTCCCGGCACCGTGGAAATTGACAGCAATCTTGATATGGAGATTCACTGCAAAAGCCTTGCGAGCTCCCTGGAACTCAACCAGCTCTCGGCCTGCTCAAAGCTCTATGTCCCGGCAGATGTGGTCTTCGCAGCGAAGGCAAAGGGCATAGGCACACGGATTTCCTATGCAAACGAGGGAAAAGCAACAGAGCCCTTTGATACGCCCGGCGCGGAGAAGCGGATTGAGCTGAACGGGATGAAGAGTGAGCTGGTGATTGGCAGAGAAGTTTGAATCAAGTGAAAAGGTAGAAGAGAAGGGCGCCGCTCCGGATGGAGGGGCGCCCTTTGTATGTTGTGCATACGTAACAGTTGTTTTTGCTGTTGTCATGAAAGGATACAATAAGTATAATATAATTGTATTGTTTTATGACAAGGAGTTACTATGGGAGAAGCACTGAAGCTGATGTTCGAGGCGCACGGCGGCGTGATGAGAACTGCCGAGCTGCAGCGAGAGGGGCTATATTACAGGAAAGTACAGAGTCTTCTGGAGGAAGGTAGGCTTGAGCAGCTGCGGAGAGGCTATTATCAGTATATTGACGAGAATTCGTTTTCAGACCTGCCGATTCTGAAAGCACTGTTTCCGGATGCGGTTATCTGTATGGAGAGCGCGCTGGATTACTACGGCTACACAGATAGGACGCCGGCGTATTGGCATCTTGCGGTTAGCAACCGAACCGCGCGCAAGCGCTTTCAAATCGAGTATCCGCTTGTAAAGCCTCACTTTATTCAGGAAGAACGCTATTCGGCAGGGATCGAAGAAGCGGAGATAGATGGGTGCCTTGTCAAAATTTACGATAAGGAGAAAACCATCTGTGACCTGCTTCTGCACAAAAACAAGGTAGATGCAGAGGTATTTGCCACAGCAATTCAGCGCTATCTGAAAGATCCGGAGAAATTCCCGGCACGACTGTTCAAGTATGCAAAGCTGCTCCGTGTGGAGAGAAAGGTGAGGGAAATACTGGGGCCATGGCTGTAAAAAATATGGCGGCATCTGTACTGACACGGCTAAAGAACCAAGCGAAAGAAGAGAGAATTCCGTTTCAGTTGGTGTTGCAGCTGTTTGCGCAGGAGGAATTTCTGAGAAAGTTGTCGCGATCCGAATATGCGGATCATTTTGTCTTGAAAGGCGGTATGTTCATATACACGCTTACGGAATTCCAATCGAGGCCGACCAAAGATATTGATTTTCTCTTGAGAGACTTGCACGGAAGTATGGAGAATATAGAGCAGACCATGAAAAACATCTGTGCGATAGGGACCGGAAATGATTTTATTCAACTGGAAGTAATTAGAACAGAGAAAATCACACTTGAAAAAAAGTATCCTGGTGTAAAAACTACTTTGCTCGGAAAAATCGGTAAAGTCAGGATGCAATTTTCCATTGATGTGGGGATTGACGATGTCATTGTTCCGGCGGCGGTGGAACGCGCTATTTCTACGAGACTTCCGGACTTTGAAGCGCCAAAGCTATATACATATTCTCTGGAAAGTACGATAGCAGAGAAGTTCGACGCCATTCTCCTTAGAATGGCAGGAACAAGCAGAATGAAGGATTTCTATGATATCTATTATCTCTCCGAAATGGTTGACTATGAGGGACAGATGCTTGCTGAGGCTTTACAGAGTACCTTGGAGCACCGCGGACGAGCAATCTCAGAAGATGTGTTTGCGCAAATACGCCTGTTTACAGAGAATGCGGCTTTGTTGACACAATGGAAGGCCTTTGCACCTGCAAAGGAGGTAGGCCTGTCCTTCGAGGCTGCTATCAATAGGCTGGAGCAATTTCTTGAACCGGTATATCGTTGTATCCTGCTGAAGTCGGATTTTGAGGACCATTGGTCCTGCAAAAGCCGTCAGTGGCAACGAACATAATTGAAGAAGACCATCTCCGGATGGTCTTTTTTGTCTGTAAAACCCCCTTCCGCTGTGCTATGATGTATAAAATGCGTAAGAAAAACGTAAGAAATGCATTTCGGGCTTGGAGAAAATGCTGTAGGGGGGAGTCGGAAACATGGCTACGTCGGTCAAAGTTCTGAATAATACGACAGAGAAACTTCTGGATGATTTGAAGGATACCATACGCAAGGGGAGCAAGGTTTCGATTGCGGCTGCCTGCTTTTCCATCTATGCCTACCAGGCTTTGCAGAAGGAACTGGAAGGAGTCGAGGAATTCCGTTTTCTGTACACTGCGCCGAGCTTTGTGGAAGACAGTGCGGTAGGGCTGGGAGACAGAGAAAAGCAGAGAAAGGAATTTTATATTCCTAAGTTTTCGGGAGAGTCCGGTCTCTACGGGACGGAATTCGAGATTAAACTCCGGAACGAACTCACGCAGCGCGGCATTGCAAGAGAGTGCGCGGCGTGGATTCGGAAAAAGGCGAAATTCAAAGCCAATGCGGGAGATGGAAGATTTAACGGCTCGATGACGATAGAGTCCTCTCTTTCGACCACGGTTTATCCCTCTCTTCAGGAATTTACCACCGTCGATCTGGGGGCAGAGCGCGGAAACCGTCTTGTTGAGAATATAGTCCGCATGGAAGAGGAAGCGGGACAGGAGACCGAAGTCACCAAGTCCCTTGTCCGGAACTTTGAGTCGCTCTGGAACGACCGGGGTAGAATGCAGGATGTGACCGAGGCGGTCATTCAGAGAATCAGTTCCGTCTATGAGGAGAATGCGCCGGAGTTCATTTATTTTATGACGCTTTACCACGTGTTTCATGAATTTTTGGACGATATCTCCGAGGACGTACTGCCGAACGAGGCGACCGGATTTAAGCAGAGTAAAATCTGGAGCCTGCTCTATGACTTTCAGCGCGACGCAGTGCTTGCGATCATCAATAAACTCGAGACCTACAACGGCTGTATCCTGGCAGACAGTGTGGGACTCGGAAAAACCTTCACGGCGCTCGCGGTGGTCAAGTACTATGAGAGCCGCAATAAATCCGTGCTGGTGCTCTGTCCGAAGAAACTCTCGGAGAACTGGAATACCTATAAGGACAATTATGTCAACAACCCGATTGCATCGGATCGCCTGAACTACGACGTACTCTTTCATACCGACCTGTCCCGCAGCAGCGGACAGTCAAACGGGCTGGATCTGGATCGATTGAACTGGGGCAATTACGACTTGCTTGTGATCGATGAATCCCATAATTTTAGGAACGGCATCGGTACCCACAGCAATACCCAGGACAACCGCTATCAAAAACTCATGGAGAAGGTGATACGAGCGGGCGTAAAAACCAAGGTTTTAATGCTCTCTGCGACACCGGTCAATAACAACTTCTCGGATTTAAAGAATCAACTCGCGCTTGCCTACGAGGGCAATGCCGGACAACTCGATCAAAAGTTAAAGACGAAGAAGAGCATTGATGACATCTTCCGCCAGGCCCAGAAGGCTTTTAACAGTTGGAGTAAGGAAGAACCCGAAGAGCGGAGCACGGAGAAATTGCTCTCTGCTCTGGATTTTGACTCTTTGAGCTTTTTGGACAGCGTGACCATAGCGCGCTCTAGGCGTCACATTGAGAAGTACTATGACACGGCGAAAATCGGAACCTTCCCCACACGTTTAAAGCCCATTTCCGTGCGCCCGGGGCTCACGGATTTGAATCTGGACATCAGCTACCGGAAAATCGCAGAGCAGCTCATGAAGCTAACCCTAAGTATCTATATGCCGTCGAAGCACATTCTCCCCAGTAAGCTCGGGAAGTACAGGGATTTAACCCACAATAAGGGCGAGAATCTCACGCAGCGCGGGCGCGAGCAGGGCATTTGCCGTCTCATGAGCATAAATCTCTTAAAGCGCCTCGAAAGCTCGGTGCATGCGTTTTGTTTAACCTTGACGCGAATCAAGGATACTCTGGATACGACCATTGAGAAAATAGACCGCTATGACAGTACGCGCAGAGACGATAGCGTCGCAGATTCGGTAAATGGCATCGACTTTGATCTCGACGATGAAAACAATGATCTCTTTCAGGTGGGCAAGGAAATACACATTTCGCTTGCGGATATGGACTGGGTCAGCTGGCGAGCGGAACTTAAAAAGGATCAAGAGATTCTGAATGAGCTCATTCAGCTGATAGCGGCGGTTACGCCCGCACATGACAGCAAGTTGCAAGAACTCTTTCACCTGCTTTCGGAGAAAATAGAGCACCCGATTAATGAAGGTAACAAGAAGGTACTCATCTTCTCGGCATTTTCCGATACCGCGGAGTATCTCTATGAGGAGGTCAGCGCTTTTCTGAAAGCGCGCTACGGACTGGATACCGCCATCATCACGGGAAGCGTTGACGGAAAGAGTACGGTAAAACAGTTTCCGGCAACCCTCAACAACGTGCTCACCTGCTTTTCTCCGGTTTCGAAGGGCAGAGAACTCCTCATGCCGGACAGCAAGGTGAATATCGATGTCCTGATTGCGACCGACTGTATCTCCGAGGGACAAAACCTGCAGGACTGCGACTATCTGATTAACTACGACATCCACTGGAACCCGGTGCGCATCATCCAGCGCTTTGGACGCGTGGACCGCATCGGCAGCCGGAACGCCTGCATTCAGCTGGTTAACTTCTGGCCGGATGTATCGCTCGACGAATACATTAATCTGAAAGCCCGCGTGGAGAGTCGCATGAAGGCGACCATACTGACGGCAACCGGAGACGATGACCTCATCAATGCCGAGGAAAAAGGAGATCTGGCCTACCGGAAGGCGCAGCTTCGTCGCATGCAGGAAGAGGTCGTCGACATAGAAGAGAGTTCAAACGGTATCTCGATTATGGACCTCGGGCTCAATGAATACCGTCTGGACTTGATGGAATACATGAAACAAGACGGCGCCATCGAGACAAAGCCGCGCGGACTCCATGCGTTGGTGCCCGCAACGGAAGAACTGCCGGCGGGTGTCATTTTTGTGCTCAAAAACATTCAGGACAGCGTGAACATAGACGGGCGAAATCAGATTCATCCGTTTTATTTGGTTTACTTAAGGACAGACGGCAGCGTGGTCTGCGATTACCTCCACCCAAAGCAGTTGCTCGGCGACCTGCGCCTGCTCTGCAAGGGGAGGAAAGAACCCTTACAGGAACTCTGCGCGCGCTTTAACCGGGAGACACAGGACGGACGCGATATGAAAGCAGTCTCAAAGCTGTTGGGACAGGCAATCGATTCTATCTTGCAGGTCAAGGAAGAGAGTGATATCGACAGTCTCTTCACGCCGGGGGGGGGACGACGGCTTTAAAGAGTCAGGTCTCCGGACTCGGCGATTTTGAATTGATCTGTTTCCTGGTTGTCAAATGAGAGAGGAGCAAGTGTGCTGAACCTTCCGAAGTCCACGGAATTTGGCAAGAAAATTCCGAAGCAGAAGTTCTATGACAAGATTGAGATATCACCGGAAGTCAAACGGGCCCTTGTGGAACAGATTAAAGAGATTCGTTGGGTCAACAAGCTCTCGCCGGATACACTCAATTTACAGCCGGGAACCAAGGTCACAGAACTCGAAGTGTTTCTCATACATCTAAAGGAGCGGGAACTGGATGAGCGGGTACTGCGGCAGATAGACCGGGAACTCCCGTATCACCTCTTGTTTTTGTTGGAATACGAAGAACAGTACAAAGCCGTAATCGGTTACAAAGAAGCGGCAGAGGCAGGCTCGGCCGCATTTAAAGTGAACCGCTACTATGCGACCGCGTGGGGCAGTGAAGCGGAACTTCGCCTGGAACTCTGTGGCCTGGATATCGATGCGGTCTATGAGGGCTATGTGAGGCAAATTGCGGGGGCGGCGCTTACCGGCACGCAAGGCAGCGATTTGCGAGAGAGCGTAGAGAACGCAGCGCAGCAAGAGAAGCTGGAGCGACAGCTTGCGGCGCTGGATGCAAAGATACGGAAGGAAAAGCAGCCGAAGAAGAAGTTTGGATTGGTACAGGAGAGGAAGAGGCTGCAGGAACAGAGATAGGTGGGGGAGAGAATATGGAATCCGGAAGATCGGGATTATTAGATAAGATAATTGCTAGAATATCCAAGATACTAAATAAGGAGCAAGGGGAACAAACTAAGGTACAAGGGGAAAATGAAGATCAAGAGAATTTAAAGCAAGAAAGCTGGACGGATGAACTCAGAGATTTAGCGCCGATTGATAATGTTGAGAATTTTGAAACTTATAATCAGGCTTTAAATTGGGCGTTTCAAAATGAGAGAGTTAAAAATATTGCTTTGTCGGGAGCGTATGGTTCCGGAAAGAGCAGTATTATTGAGTCATATTTGAAAAACCATAAGGAGATAAAAAAAGTACTGCACTAAAAATATCTTTGGCTAGCTTTACGAGTATTGATACACAAGAAGCCTCTAGTCAAGATGACATTTATTCAAAGATAAAAATTGATGAAGAGGAAATCGAAAGAGGGATTTTAAAGCAGCTATTTTATGCTGTAAATCCAGAGGGGATTCCTCAAATATGTTATAGACGACTGAGACCAAAAGGCATATTACATTATTTAAGAATATTCCTGATAATAATGACTTTGACTGTTTTGGGACTTGCTTCGGTAAATCCAGAGATAAAACACAGTATCATTGATGTGACGGGGAGCTTTTTTCGTCAAGAAATCACAAAAGAAAAAAGTGCAGGATTCGCTGAATTGCTACTTATATTAGCTGCGATATCAGGGGCTGTTCTTCTTTTATTTAAGAATCAATTAGTCAAATTTCGACTGGGCAGTCTTAATTTATTTTCCAATCTCACGATTACGGACAAAACAAATGAGGAAGAATCGGTTTTTAATCAGAAATTAGATGAAATCATGTATTTCTTTGAAACAATGAAATACGACACAGTATTCTTTGAGGATTTGGATCGTCTAAATAACCCCATAATTTTTGTGCATCTTAGAGAATTAAATCAGCTTCTGAATAATGACCAATTAATTGGAAGAAAACCTATTCGCTTTGTCTATGCAGTTAGAGATGATATCTTTTTGGCAGAGGATAGAACTAAATTCTTCGATTTTATTGTACCTGTATATCCGGTGACGAATCACTCTAATTCATTCGAGCTTTTATCAAGTCTAATAGAAAAAGAAGTGAAGAGATTGGAGAGCAGGACTGCAGGAGATAGGGAGCTGACTGAGTGGAAGGAAATGATGGTCACTTTTGTTGCGAAGATAGGAATGTACATTACAGATAGGCGGACAGCATACAATATCTTCAATGAATTTTTGATGTGCATGAAATTGAGAGGGGGGGATTACCAATCGCAGAGTATTCGTGGGGATAAACTCATGGCCATGATTGTTTTTAAAAATTTATATCCTTATGAATTTTCTGAGGTGCAAAAAAATGGAGGGGCTATAGAACAATATTTCTTGGCAAGAGCAATGGAAAGAGCAGCTGAAAACATGGATCTTGACCACTCAAATAAAGACGCTATTAATTTCATTAATGCAAAATTGGAAGAAGAGGAGAAGGTAAAGAGTCGCAATGAATTGCTCCAGTATTTAATTGTTAATGAATATATAGATGAAGATTATGAAAGCTATATAACGGACATTGAGAATCGAGATTTTATCTGTATAGTTAAAGGGGGGAGAGATCCTGATTTCAACTTAAAAATTAAAAATCCAAGCCCACTGATTGAACGCCTTGGAGAGGAATACTTTTCACAAGAATCGATTTTGAATTATGATATATTTAGGGAACTTATGGGACAGATACATGATCCTCAAAAAGTGAAAAATTTTCTTGGTGTACTGTATCAAGGGATGGGGATGGTGAAGAGAAAAGGTAAGTTCTTAGAAGGATTGATTGGTGAGGAATGGTTCAATATAGATTCAAAACAATGCAAGCATTTTTTTGAAAATTCACTGTTAAAATGGCATGGGATGGCAGATTACATTTTGAGGACGTTTGAGGATGTTGATCAGTATTTTGATTATGAGATTTCCGAGAATGGAGAGGTGGTTCAATGGTACGATGAAATGGATCCTTATGGTTATGAAGTACAAATTAAATACATAAGGATGATGTTATATATATTGTTTAATAACGATAGGTTAAGAGTACACAATTTTGAGATAGAAATTCTAAAAATCCAGAACAAATCGGGCAGCTTGAAACATTTTTTTGAAGAGCATATAGATATATTTGAACGCTTGCTTAAAGAGATTGATTCTGAAGAAAATCAATCAAATGACACAAGAATTTCGCTGAAAATAAAATGTTGTATTGATATCATATTGGACGCGCTAAATGTGAAGTTTTCTGCTCTTGAGTTTAAAGAAATTAGTCTTGAAACTCAGAAGGATTTGTGGGGAGTTATTGTCAAGGGAAATCACTATGTTCTTAACGATGGAATGATGAGAAGTATAATTAAACATCTGGACTCCAGCTCGCTTGTTGATTTTGAGGCTAGGCCATATTCAACTGTGCTGGCTCTGAATTCCCAAGAAGTGTCACAATATGTCCAGAAGGAAATGAGAGCATTCGTTGAAAATGTTGTTTTGACATGCGATAACCCAGCAGACAATCCCGAGGATATTATTGACATGTTATGCTGCTTGAAAAAGAATCACGAATCAGTAGACACATCGAATGAGGATGAAGTTCTTAATCTTGCAAGAAAATTAATTGAGAAAGAGAACTTTAAGTTGAACCGAATTGCAGAATGTGTTGATGGAGAAGAGGAGTCTACGTGGTGGAAACAGATTTGGGATATGTTGCTGGAAAATGATAAAATTATTGTCAGCTTTGACAATGTACATGATTATAGTGATAAGTATGGTTACAATGATATACTCAAGAGTTATTTTGAGCGCCACGTAAAAGAATTGAACAGTGATTTATAGAGGCTGAAATTGACGAGTAGGCTTAAGAACCTTTTGAATTACCTTTAGGAGCTTATATGGTTGGATTCTAAATAATTAGACAACTCGTTGTATGAGAGCAAAGTGAAATCAAAGTAGACATTTTCAAAGATTGCTCTTCACCTATGATAAAGGAGGAGATATATACATATGCCCCATCTAAAACTTCACTCCCTCGACAAGGTTGCCGCAAACATCGATGCCATCGCAGCGCTTTTCCCGAACGCGGTGACCGAGGCGCTGCGCGACGGAAAGACAGAGCGCGCCATTGATTTTGATGTGCTCCGGCAGGAGCTCTCGGATAGCATTGTAGAGGGGCGCGAGGAGCGCTATCAGTTCACCTGGCCGGATAAGCGGAAGGCCGTGCTTGCGGCAAATGCACCGATTACTTCCACCCTCCGCCCTGTACGCACGGACAGTGTCGGGAAGGATGGCACGCCCGGCGGCTTTGACAGTGAGAACCTCTACATTGAGGGAGACAATCTGGAAGTCCTGAAACTTTTGCAGGAGACTTATCTCGGCAAGGTCAAGATGATATACATTGATCCGCCCTACAATACCGGCAATGACTTTGTCTATGAGGATGACTTTGCGCAGAGCGCAGCCGAGTATCTTGCGGGCAGCGGGCAGTACGATGAAGCAGGAAATCGCATGGTCACGAATACGGAGAGCAACGGTCGTTTTCATACGGACTGGCTCAATATGATATATCCGAGATTAAAGCTTGCAAAAGACTTGCTGAGTGATGACGGTGTTATCTTTATTAGCATTGATGACAATGAGCAAGAGAATCTCAAAAAATGCTGTGATGAAATATTTGGCGGTCAGAACTTTGTGGCACAGTTAATCTGGGAAAGGGCATTTTCTCCTAAGAACGATGCCAGATTTGTGTCGAACAGCCACGATTATGTATTGGTGTTTGCAAAAGATATAAATCAATTCAAAATCGGAAGACTTCCCAGAACTGAGGAAGCAAACGCACGCTACTCAAATCCGGACAACGATCCTCGCGGAGTGTGGATGTCGAGTGATATTTCTGTAAAAACATACAATGCGGCGTGTGATTATCCAATCACCGCCCCCTTCGGGGCGTGTGATAGAGCCTCCAGCAGGACGCTGCTGGAGTCTCTCTAAGAATGCATTCTTAGAGAGACTCCAGGATAATAGAATATGGTTTGGACCGGATGGTAACGGAGTACCTAGAATAAAGAGATTCTTGAGCGACCTCAAACATGAGGGAATGGTTCCCACCTCAATTATGTTTTATAAAGAAGTCGGACATAGCCAAGAAGGAGCAAAGGAAGTGACGGGACTTATGGATGCGGGTGTTTTTGATGGCCCAAAGCCTGTCCGCTTGTTGTTGCGTCTGCTTACCTTGGCCAATCTCACGGAGGACTCTGTTGTTTTGGATTTCTTCTCCGGCTCCGGGACAACTGCGCATGCGCTCATGAAATACAATGTTGAGCAAAACAAACGATGCAAGTTCATCGCGGTACAGGTACCACAGGAGACGGATCAAGGCGGCACGGCAGCGCAGGCTGGCTACCCGAATATCTGCGAAATCGGCAAGGAGCGCATCCGCCGCGCGGGCAGAAAGATACGCGAGGAGGCAGAAGAGGCGGCTGTCGGGCAGGACTTCGGCTTCCGTTGCCTGCGCCTTGACAGCAGCAATATGGAGGAGGTCTATTACGAGCCGGAGAAGCTCGGGCAGCAGGATCTCTTCTCGCAGGTGGACAATGTGAAGCAGGGGCGCACGGCGGAAGACCTGTTATTCCAGGTCATGCTGGATATGGGCATTCCGCTCTCCTCAAAGATTTCGGAGCGCGACATTGCGGGGAAGAAGGTCTTTGATGTGGGGGATGGCTTCCTGCTTGCCTGCTTTGACAGCGCGGTCACGGAAGAAGTGGTCACGGAAATCGCAAAGCAAAAGCCGCAGTACGCGGTGCTCCGCGACAGCTCCATGGCAAATGACAGCGTCGCGACCAACTTTGAGCAGATCTTTGCGAGCTACAGTCCGGAGACCGAACGGAAGGTGCTGTGATGATGAAATTTAATTTCAAGATTCAGCAATATCAGACCGATGCGGTGAATGCGGTTGCGGAAGTGTTTCGCGGACAGCCCTTTGTCAGCACGGTTTCCTACCGCCGGGATTTGGGCACACTTCCGGTAGCGCAGCAGCAGTTGAGCTAGTCGGCAGTGCCGATGCGCCGGATATGCTCAGCACCGAGGACTTGGAGAACGATGCCGGCTTTAAGAACGAAGAGCTGCATCTCACGGACGCACAGCTGCTCGAAAATATTCGCGCGGTACAGCGCGGCAACGGCCTGCAGGAATCTGCCTCTCTGGCCGCGGCACAGGGGCGCTTGGGGCTGGACGTTGAGATGGAGACCGGCACGGGCAAGACCTATGTCTACATCAAGACCATGTTTGAGCTAAATCGCCTCTACGGTTGGAGCAAATTTGTGGTTGTGGTGCCGAGCATTGCCATTCGCGAGGGCGTTAAGAAGAGCTTTGAGATTACGGCCGAGCACTTTATGGAGTGCTACGGCAAGAAGGCGCGCTTCTTTGTCTACAACAGTTCGAATCTGAATCAGCTGGATGCCTTTTCGAGCAATGCCGGGCTCAACGTGATGATCATCAATACCCAGGCCTTTGCGGCTTCACTGAATGCAGATAAGAATGTGGAAGGCCGGAAGGGCGATGCGGCGGCGCGCATTATTTTTACGGCGAGGGATAGCTTCGGCTCTCGGAAACCGATTGATGTGATTGCGGCGAACCGCCCGATTTTAATTCTCGATGAGCCGCAGAAGATGGGCAACGAAAAGGATTCGGTCACGCAGAAGGCGCTTCGAAATTTTAATCCGCTCTTTCGCTTTACTACTCCGCGACGCATAAAACGAGTCACAATGCGGTCTATGCGCTGGATGCCTTGGATGCCTACAACCGGCGTCTGGTGAAGAAGATTGAGGTAAAGGGCTTTGAGGTGAAGAATCTACCCGGCACGAACCAGTATCTCTATCTCGAGGACCTTGTGTTATCTGCAAAAAAGCCGCCGAGTGCGCGCATCGAGCTGGAGGTTCGGCATAAGAACGGGGTCAAGCGGGAACTGCGTCTCGTGGAGCAGGGCGATAACCTCTACTACATTTCCAAGGAGATGGAGCAGTACAAGGGGCTGGTCATTTCGGAAATCGATGCGTTTGCCGGAGAAGTGCATTTCACAAACGGATTGAGTTTGAAGAAGGGAAATTTGGTTGGCGACGAGTCAAAAGAACTGCCCCGCCTGCAAATCCGCGAGACCATCATCTCCCACCTGGAAAAGGAGCGGCAGCTGTTTAAACTCGGCATTAAGACCTTGTCTCTCTCTTCTTTATTGACGAGGTTGCGAAGTATCGTCAATATGATGAGGCGGGCAATGAAATCCTTGGCGAGTACGGTCGCATCTTTGAAGAAGAGTACCGCGCTCTGTTGCCGCAATACCGCACGGACTTGGATCCCGCCTATACAGCCTATCTCGATGCGGCGGATGCCGCTTCGGTGCACCGGGGATATTTCAGCATCGACAAAAAGGGACACTGCGTGGACAGCGCGCTGAAGCGCGGCGCGGATCTCTCGGATGATATTTCCGCCTATGACCTGATTCTAAAGAACAAGGAGCGGCTGCTTTCCTTTGAGGAGCCGACGCGCTTTATTTTCTCCCACTCGGCGCTCCGCGAGGGCTGGGACAATCCGAATGTCTTTCAGATTTGCACCTTAAAGCACAGCAATAATACGACGAATAAGCGTCAGGAAGTGGGGCGCGGCCTGCGCCTTTCCGTGGATCGGAGCGGCAACCGCATGGATCGGTCTGTACTCGGTGAGAATGTCCAGAAGATTAACCTCCTGACGGTCATTGCGAGCGAGAGCTATGCGGGCTTTGTGGACGATTTACAGAAGGAGACCGAGGCAGAGCTTCGGGAACGTCCCAAGAAGGCGACGCAGGAGTACTTTGCGGGCAGAACTGTGCAGGTGGACGGTAAGCCGGTGAAGCTCAGCGAGACGCAGGCGCGGCAGATTTACAATTATCTCTTGCGCAACGACTATATCGATGACGATGCCAATGTGACCGCGCTCTATCGGGAGACTGCGGAATATGCGCCGGTCAAAGAAGAGTTAAGCCGATTGAGGCAGAGATTCACCGCTTGGTGCACGCGCTTTACGATCCGTCGCAGCTGGCAGCGCTGTATACGGACGGCAACAAGACCAAAATCAATGAGAATCCGTTGAATGAGCGCTTCTACAAAGAGGAGTTCCAGAAGCTCTGGACGGCCATTAACCATAAGTATGCCTATACGGTGGACTTTAATTCCGAGGAGCTGATTCAAAAGGCGATTGCTCACATCGACAGCGAGCTCTATGTGAGCCGCCTGCAGTATACGGTCACCGCGGGCAGTCAGGCGGAGCAAATTACAGCAGATCAGGTAAAAGAAGGCAGTAGCTTTTTCGCGGCAAAATCGCGCACCGAGACGCTTCGGACGGCGCCGCAGAGCACCCTTCGCTATGATTTAATCGGCGCGGTTGCCAAGGGAACAGTGCTCACCAGACGCACCGTCGCGGCCATTTTGCAGGGCATAGATGCGAGTCGCTTTGCGCTGTACCGGCAGAACCCCGAGGAATTCATTGCAAAGGTCATACGGCTGATCAACGAGCAGAAGGCGACCATGATTGTGGAGCACATCCGCTATGATACGCTGGAGGGGAAGGTATGACAGCGATATCTTCACCGCAGAGGCGCACAAGGTGCCGTTAGACATGGCATTCAAAGCGGATAAGGCCATTCAGGACTATGTCTTTACGGACGGCAGTGCCGAGAAGAGCGTAGAGCGCCGCTTTGCGGAAGAGATGGATAAGGCGGATGAGGTCAAGATTTATGCAAAGCTCCCGAAGGGATTCCAAATTCCGACCCCGGTCGGCAATTACTCGCCGGACTGGGCTATTGTGTTTCGTGAGGGCAGTGTAAAGCACGTCTACTTCATTGCCGAAACCAAGGGCAGTATGAGCAGTCTTGACTTAAGACCCATTGAGAAGGCAAAGATAAGTTGCGCAAAGCGGCTCTTTGAAAAGCTGTCAAACGGAAGCGTGCACTATGACCATGTGGACAGCTATGAAGAATTGCAGAAAATGCTATCGTGCTAAATACTCGACTTTTGTAGTTTGGGAAAAGAAAACAGAACCGGCGTATCGTGATATGCGCCGGTTCTTTTCATATCGCAAAAAGAAATGAGCGCTTCCGCACACATTGATAAATAATGACAATGAAATGATATTTCATTACAAATTCGGACATATGCTTGATTTTTGCTCTGGCAATGCTAAAGTAGGAGTAGGAGATTGACAGAAGGGAGAAAACGGTATGTCCAATGCGGTCAATGTGAATTTCAGAATGGACGCAGAACTCAAGCGCAATATGGAAGAACTCTGCGATGACTTGGGAATGTCGATGACGACTGCTTTTACGATTTTTGCGAAGCGCATGACAAGGGAGCGGAGAATTCCGTTCGATGTTTCGGCGGATCGCTTTTATTCCGAGAGTAATATGAGATATCTGAACGGAATCGCAAACGATGTGAGAGAAGGCAGGGCACACTTTACGGAGCACGCTCTCTTGGAGGATGAAGATACGTGAGCTTTCTTTGGGAGGACAGAGCTTGGGAGGACTATCTGTATTGGCAGGTGCAGGATAAAAAGACATTGAAGCGAATCAATGCTCTGGTGAAAGATGCTTGCCGTACGCCGTTCTCAGGACTGGGAAAACCGGAGCCGCTGCGCGGAAATTTGAGTGGGTATTGGAGTCGTAGAATTAATGAAGAGGACAGGCTCATTTATTTGTATGAGAACGGTCAACTTAAAAATTATTGCTCTGCCGTGGGCACTATGAAGATTGATTGTC
>BNJU01004493.1_pt1 | contig 141948 bp, 225 predicted proteins | sample 8539281 | NCBI WGS metagenome assembly BNJU01 (sample SAMD00202456, study PRJDB9452) | human saliva metagenome | isolation source: human saliva | place: Japan
CGCCGTCAAAAATCTGGCTGGCGATACACCGATACTGGCGCGATATTACGAGCATGATCCGATTGCAGCACCGCACGCAAACATCGCTGTATCGTCGCTCGTTCGTTGTAAGTTGGCCGAAATCTTCTACTTTTGTGTTTTCTTCTTTCTGCCATATCCTCCTATTAGCATAAGTAGTATAATTTGTCAAGAGACAGCCGCTCTAATCAGTCCAGCAAACAGCGGATGCGGCCGCATTGGCCGCGAACGAAACTCGGGGTGCGCTTGCGTTGCGACAAAATAGCGGCAATTTGGCGCCTCGACAATTCGACTAGCCGCCGTCGGCGACAAGCCCGACACTGCCACGCCGCCGCGGCAATCTCATCTAGAAACTGCTGGTTCACCTCATATCGGTGGCGGTGGCCCTCGGTGTGATCCGACTGATATACTTTGGAAGCAAGCGACCCTGGCGTGAATACTGCTGGATAATTGCCCAGCCGCAACGTACCGCCAGTCGATTCTTTGCCCTCTTGGCCAGGCATAATATACACCACATCATGCGTCGTAGCATCGTCAAACCCGTGCTGTTAGCATCGTCGAAGCCCAGCTCGCCGCGCCGCCGCAATTACCGCCGTCTGCAAACCTAAGCAAATCCCTCAACATGGCAGCGTCGCGCCCAAGCGCATATCGCGCTGCCGCAATCTTGCCCTCAATCCCCGCGTGCGGGGCCAAAGCCGCCTGGCACCAGCAGAGCATCAACTGTCTCGAAAATCGCGCTCGCAACTGTTTCGGCATTGAGCCACGCGATATGCAAACCAACATTTTCGCCAGGCCGCACTCTTGAGCGCCTCGAGTCACCGATAGATAAGTATCCTTGTGTTTCCATATTTAGCAACTAAAACCGACAGTCACGATATCGGTTGGCTTTTTGCTTTTGCAATTGAGTTAACGCTTGCCATTTCGCGAGATTCGGCTGGATCAAAAAGTACCGATGAACTTATCGAGAATCGTCATCAGCGGGCTAGCGGCTATCCGCTCTGGGAATCATGACACGGTATCGAGGTTGGCAGCATCAACACGCCCGGCAAGTCAACGCCACCGTCAAAGCAATTTTTGGGCAACTGATTCAGGCGCTCGGCTCGTCTGCGGACAACCACAATCTCTGGCATAATACTGAAACCGCGCAAATCGTTTAAGGCATTTTGCGCCGGTTTCGTTTCAAACTCTGACTAGTATCAATAAACGGCACATAAACCACATGCGCATACAAGCAGCTCTCCTTACCGATTTTGTAGGAGCAAATTCGCGGATCGCCTCGATGAAGCTCAACCCCTCGTAGTGCGCGCGCTGTACCGCCGATTTCTGCGATGCGCACACGCATGCCCTCACCAGCCGCACACGTGACTCTTGAATGGCATGCGTTAGGTGCGGGATTAGTTGGACAGTTTTGCCGTGAGAGCTTACCGGCACGCTCATCGGCGATCAGCTCTGGATATTGCCGCCCGCCAGCGTGGCGTTTTCTCCGCGTCAGTCTATATCTAGAAACCGCTCGTACTGGCCGGGATCAAGGTCGGTTTCAGCACCATCGCGTGTCACCGGCATTCGCCGTGCTCTGCCGGTTCGCAAACCCGCATCCACATTGAGATACGGGTCGCATTTCGAATCTGACACTTGTACCCTTTGCTTGCAGTACGGCCTGATGCTCGCAGCGGTAATTCCCTTCCTACCCCCGAGAGAACGCCGCCAGTTACAAAGATATATTTTGTCTGTTTGCCCATGCATGATTGCTCTTTCATGGGCCCTTATTATCATATAACCGCTTAGAGTACGCTTATAGCGCGCCCATTGGCAGCTCGCATGCAGTTAGTGTTGCGGATCAATTGGCTCGATGGTACCGTCGGCTTCAGCTTTTTGATCAGCCTCAGCTTGCGCTTTGGCTATCTGGCGTTCAATCGCCTCGGGTTTTTCCTCGAGCGTCATGTCGTCGTTAATTATCGCTGATGGATTCATTATTTTCCCTTTACTTATATTCATTATAGGGCTAATAGTCCGCTTATTCAATTACCAAAACTGCTATTTACGGTGTTAACTTCAGCAGTCTGTATTAGTGTACAAAGAAATTGACTAATTCAGCGTATCATTGGCGCCATCCACTTGGCTGGATTAGCTACGTTGCATTCCTTTTCGAAACCTAATTCTTCTAGGCGGCGGTCGGTCATGAACTTGACATACTGGTTCACATAATCCGCATTCAAGCCCAAGATACCCTTGGCAGCATGTCTTTGTTGTAAGCCTCCTCAAGCGCCACCGCCTGCAAAAATCAGATCGCGAATCTCATCGGCGAATTCTTGCGTCTGCAAATCTGGATTCTCGTCAAGAATTGTCAACAGCAGGTTAATACCGAAAGTTAAATGCAGGTTTTGCATCTTGTAATCCAATCCAGCAAACTGCCGACATTGCGCAGCAAATTACGCCGGCGAAAACTCATGCCAACCATAAACCGCCGTAAAACCAAATAGCTTCGAGTACGATATTGTAAGCCACCAAGTTGCGTACGAAATCTTTTTGCCCTCGGTAGTGGTAACATCTAATTTGTCATTCAGCATACGGCCAACATATTTCGTCTGAAAATCTGATTTGTCTTTCAAGCTTCTTGCAGCCGGCTGCGTAAATTTCTTGGCGGTCAAACGGAAACGTTTCAATAATGTATTCAAAGGTCGTAAAAGTGGTTGGCTTCCTCCCCACATCTGTTTCGATAGATACAAGTGCGCCTCCGGCGGCATTGACGTATGGATAAATACCAAAAAGCTAACGACTTATTAATAAGCAATTCGTTTGGGTTTCAGAGTAACTGATTACCGTTTTCAGCGCATGTTTTTCGTCGTCGGTCAGCTTCTCGAACGCCGCCAAATCTTGCACTAGTTGTACTTCATTCGGGAACCAAGTGTTGCCAACTGCCTGATTATACAAATCCATCGCCCATTGGTAGCGTACTGGCTTGAGTTGCAAGCCGTCGCGCAGGCCCTGATCCCCAAAAAATACCTTGCGGTTGTGTTGTTTGCGTCATATTTCCTCCTTGTTATTGTGATTTTAGCAACGTTTATGATTGTTTGCGTCGAGCAAAGCCGAAACCGCTTACCCTTTTTCGCGCTGTCGGTACGGACTTTCTGTACTGATTGCGATGTGACGGTGGTCTGTTCAGATTGATGGCGCGGTTTGACATGCAGATAATACGTCGTTTTCAAACCGCGGCGCCACGCTTCTGAATAGATTTCGATATATTCATCAATATCGCGTGACTCTAGGTACATATTGCGGCTAATCGCTTGGTCGACCCATTTTTGCGCTCGCCGCCGCCACTCGATAAAGGCGTATGGGCTCAGCTGAAAACTAGTTTTGTAGACATCGCGGACTGCTTGCGGAATTTGCTCAAAACCTTGAATATCGCCCTGATTCGCCAACAAGTCGTCTTTGAGCGATTCCCACAGATTAAGTTGTTTGAGTTTACGCACCAAATTAGCATTAACCTCTAGGAATTTGCCGTTGAGCGTACTGCGCTAAAGATTTGGCTAAACTGCGGTCAAAGTCCCGGCGTCGTACCTGCCACATGACGAGATATTAGCTGTCGGTGCGATCGCCATCAAAGTTGCGTTACGCATACCTTTTTGACTTTGACGCAGCGCTTCCCAGTCCAGGCGCGATTTACTATCGATTTTTACACTTAACGCCGCGCTCTGTTGTGAAATTTCATCAACAGTATCGATAGGCAACAAGCCCTTGCTCCAGCCGCTGCCAGCAAAGTTCGGATAACTGCCGCGCTCGGCTGCTAGATTAGCTGATTCATCAATGGCATGGTAGCTGATAAATTCAGTTAGCTGGTCAGCCAGATCGTGAGGCAGCTTCGCTTTCACAACTAATCTCTAGCTTCTCCAAAACGTCCGATAAACCCATATAGCCGAGCCCGAGCGCCCGATTCTGCTCATTGCTATCCATAGCTTCGGTAACTGGCGTGTTCGTGATATCAATCAAGTTATCTAACTGGCGCGTGGCGGAGCGCACTGATACTGCCAAACGATCCCAATCCCAAGTCTTATCAGCATTGAGAAAAGCTGACAAATTCATGCTAACCAGATTACAGGTCGCAATATTATGTTCGTCCTCGGGCAAAGTTATTTCGGTGCACAAATTACTGAGGTGGATTTCGTCCGGTGTTATTGTTGAGCGCTCGCAAATTGATAGCATCCTTCCAGGTTAACCAAGGATGTCCAGTCGCTTGTAGACTACTGAGAATCTGGCGGAATTGTTGGCGGGCCGGCACGACTTCAAATCGGTTAATTTTACCAGCTTCTGCTAGCTCAATATATTCCTGGTAGCGGCGGCTAAATGCTTCGCCGTATAGTTCGTTTAAGTCGCTAACTTCAGCTGAATCAAACAAATACCAATCCTGCCCGTCTTGGACGCGCTTCATAAACTCGTCCGAGATAAACTACCGCCGTATCTAGAAATCGCGTCCTGCAAGTACGGGGTCGCCCTGAATTCTGGCGCAAATCGAGGAATTGCGGAAAATTAAGATGCCAGTTCTCCTGCATGCGCGCTGCACCCGCTTTCTTGCCTTTGCGCGATACTGCAAACAGCGCCGTATCGATCATTTTCATGAACGGAATCGGACCAGTTGACTCGGTATTGGTGGTTTTGACAGGGCTGCCGGCGGCGCGCAGCTTATTCATACTAATGCCGATACCGCCAGTACCTTTTAGCAATGAACATAGTGTCGCGAATACTTTTTGGCTATCGAAGCCATAGTCGTCTTGAACTTCCGATGACAAAACAGTTGCTCAGCTGCGGAAACGAACCGCCAGCGTTAACCCGCGTGCTGCCACCGGACTGTATTCCAGATTAGCCATGTGGCGGTAAAAATTTTATCGCTGCCTCGGTCGGATTGACTTCGTTAAAAGCTCAAACCCATAGCAATACGCATGTTAGTGAACTGCGGCACCTCAATCGGATCGCCGCTTTGGCGCCGCAGCGCAGTAACGATTGCGGTTGGTCACTACGCCGAGATACTTTGCTAAGCGAGTCCTTTGCTCGGATCGAGCGCCGCCGCCAGCTTCTTGAGGTTAAACAGCTGCGAATCGGCCATTCGCTTTATCTAGTAGACCCTCTTTAGCGACTTGGCGAATATAGATGGGAAACTTTTGCGCGTGCAGCTTTTTAAGCTCGATTTCGTTGAGTATAATCGCCGAGCACTTGCTGGTAGATAGTTCGCAGCAGCAATCGTGCCGCAATTGTGTCGAGTCGGGTCGTCTCTTGACATTTTGAACTGCCGTCTGGATAAGCGCTTCATCAAGTTGCTCGGTAGTAATGCCGTCAAACAGCGTCAACTGCAACTCGGCCGCTATTTGCGCTACATTCGCAATTTGGTCTGGCAAAGCCTTCGCTAGCTGCCAGCAGAGTTAAATTAATTTTGTTAGCGTCAAACGGCTGCTGGCTACCGTCGCGCTTCACAACTGTAATATCTGCCATCGTTTCCTTTCTTGTTTCTAGCTGCTATTTTTGAGCGCAAAAAAACTAGCTGAGACCATCTGGGTCTGCTTTGCGCAATTTATTTGCATATTTGTCTATTTTACTAAACACTATACATATAGCGTCTGTATACCAAGCATAAACGCTAAATATGGATTTTTTCAAGCATTTTTGCTAGTAATTTTTCACAACTGGTTTGGCCCATGCTATCATGGAAAAATATGGAACCTATTATTTCTATTGCTCATTTCAAGATGCAATTCGGCAAAACCGAAGTCATCAGAATCTAAGTTTTTGAAGTCAAGCGCGGCGAAACATTCGGCTTTTCTCGGCAGCAACGGCTCAGGCAAAACCACCACTATTCGCGCCCTGCTCGGCATTTACCAGCCAACTGCTGGCGAACTGCTAGTCGGCGGCAAACCCTATTCGGTATCAAGCGGTATCAAAGCTGGGTTATCTGCCCGAAGAGCGCGGCCTTTACACAAAAAGAGCCGGTTATCGACATCATGACTTATTTCGGCCAGCTCAAAGGCATGAGCCGCCTCGACGCTCGGCAAAAATCGCTTGATTTTTGAAGCGCGTTGATTTGCTCGACAAAGTCAAAACTCGCCTCGACAAAGCTCTCGGGCGGCCAGCAACAAAAAGTCCAGCTCGGCATCACGGTCATCGACAACCCAGAACTGCTAATTCTCGACGAGCCAACCAAAGGATTTGACCCGGTTAATCGCCGGCTACTGAGTGGAAATCATTGAAGAACATCCATCTAAAGGTGCTACCGTCGTGATGATCACTCACCAAATGGAAGAAGTCGAACGCCCTATGCGACCGCATATGCTGCTGAAGGATGGCGCAGCGCGCGCTTACGGCACCGTCGCCAGCGTTCGTAAACAATTTGGCGGCAAGTCGCTCGACGATATTTTGTTCAAGTCTACAGCCGCAACAACGAGGAGAAGCAAAATGCATAATTTATCAACTGTCATTCGTTTCGAGGTCGTTCGTGCCCTCAAGAAAAATCATTCTGGATTCTAGCAATTAGCTTTCCACTGATGTTTGCGGCAATTTTTCGGGATGGTCTTTTTGTCCAATCGGGCTACCAACGACGCTGCCGAAAAAGCTCAAAAACCAGTCGTTCAGCATTGCCATTACCGACGAATCAAAAGATGGTCAAACCGCAGCTAATCGCCGCCCTCGAAAGCCACCGAAATTAATCCCAGCGACAAGCAAAGCGCTATTGACCGCGTCAAAAACGGCCAGCTTGATGCGTACATCTACTACCCAAAAGAATCTCGACCAGCAATCAATCGAAGTTTACGGTAAAGATGTCGGTATGTACGACAACAGCCGCTACGGCAGCCTGGCTAGCAGTCTATTAGCCACCTCTGTTCGGTCAGACGTTAATCCGGCTATTCATTATCCAAGGCAAAAATCAACTCAACCAGCACTATTTACCGCGACGGCAAAATCCACGACAGCGTCCAAGAGATGATCTCTGCCGGGTATCTTTTTGATCCTCTTTATTTCCTAATCACCTTCTTTGGCAATCAAATGCTGACCAGCACCACCGAAGAAAAAGAAAAATCGCGTTATCGAAATGATTCTCACTACTATCGAAGCGCGAACTTCGAATCGTCGGCAAAATTATCTCACTAATAATTCTGGCAATAGTTCAAAGGCTTGCTGGTAGTCTTGCCGGGTGCTTATTGGCTACTTGTTTTTCCACGACCAGCTCAAGCTACCGTCAGTCGACCTCAGCAGCTTGCCAATCGACCCGCTGCGTATCGGCATCGGCTTTCTGGCCTTTGCTAGCAGCTTCATGATGTTTACCGGCCTGTAGTAGCTATCGGCGCCGTTGTGCCGACCGCCAAAGAAGCTGGCAGCTTTTTCGGCGTAGTAATGATCTTTTGCTGTTCGGCCCGCTTTATGCCGTTTCGATGTTTCATATCAATGCCAGACGCGCCGCTAGTAAAAATTCTTGTCGCTCTTCCCGCTGACATCGCCAATCCCGCTGATGCTGCAATGCCCGCCGGCAACCTGGGGAATCGGCGAAGCAGTAATCGGTATCGCCCTGCTGGCCGTTTCTGCCGCCATCATCACTGCCATCGCCGTACGCATCTTCCGCTTTGGCGCGCTCGAATACAACCGCAAACTCAGCGCCAAAGAAATCTTCGCCCGCAAGTAATACTCGCCGCTTATTGAGCGGACTATTGCCAAAATTCTCTTTACGTTGTAAAAGGAGCGAAGTTGTAGTCAGCCCGCTGTGACTTCGCTCCTTTACAGAGGATGACACCATGCTCGTCAGCGAGACGTACGACGTTTGCGGTCAGCTCGATCTGCCCGCCAGCGACAGCAGAGCAGCCTGGCAGCTCAGCAGGTCGCGCAGCGCGCTCCTCGGCTCGTGCGGTCATGAACGTGCCTACGAAGTCAAAAGAGCGCCTGCGCGGATCGGCAGCAGCCTGGGAAAACTTATACGTCATCAAGGGGAACGGCCCACGAATCGGCTCGAATACTCAGCAGAGGGGCGTATCAGAACATCAAGTCAGCGAGTCGAGCTTGTGGCCCGATACTGCAGCGCTAACGCACTATCGACGCAGATCAGGGACATGCACAGAGAGTCTCAGACCTGCTTGCCGAACGCAGCTCGTCGCTGAGGTCGCGTCGCACGCAACGGTTCGATGCCGTCACCGGCTCCAAGCGTAAGAGTGAGTTCGCATGCGAGCATTTCGTGCCAAGCAGAGCAGAACGTGCGCAAGCTGTTCAGCGTGCCCAGGTCGCTGACTCATGTGCCAGCGTTCGGCTAGGCTCGCATGAACTGAGTCGGCAAGCCGAAAGCGGCGTGAGACAAAAGTCGCTCGCTGCAAGGGCTGGGTTACGCTGAGTATCAGGACACTGTCTGGATCTCGACAGATTCAAACAGCTTGCAACACTACTTCGGTGGAGTTGGCAAGCCCAACGGCCCTGGTCACGGACACTGTCATGGATCAAGCGGAGCCGTGACGTATAGGCGCGATCATTTGACCCTGCATGGTGCGCAGAACTTGAGCCCATGTGGACACTGCACGACACGCGCCCAGGAGACTACGCTGCCACTCGGTGCAGAACCATGACTACGACACAGGGACCGCAGCGGAACGTTCTGCGACTGATCGCCAGGTAGATCTGACGTGACGCAGTACTCCGAAGATAACTATCGCGTCTCGTGGGATACGACGGAAACTCTGACAGAGTTATCACTGGACAGACCCAGAAAACCTTCCGTCTAGCCATCCCGCAACCATGTTCCGCCCGAAGATGCCGGTAAATGAAAGGAGACGACCGTCCCAGACTATCTTATGTTGATAGATCTGGGACTTTTCATGTATACATTATAAAGATATGAATAACGGCGAGAATCAATACCCTCAAATGACCTACAAACAAGCAGTTTGAATACTGCAAATACTGAGCGGACAAAATTAGGTATAAAGGACTTGATTTATTAACTACTGATTACAGTGAAGTTATTGGGATTTCTGATCAGTTAGCTTATGCACTATATATGCAGACTTGGATTGATCCGCAAAAATATTATCCTTTGTATCGAGTTCGTACATATGCTATAAACATTGACAATAATTACACCGACAGAGCTTCGTGGAAAAGTTATTGGAACTAATTGATGATCTGCCAGAAGAATACGGTAAAAATAATCACCCCTCAAATGACCCTACAAACAAGCAGTCAAGCACTGCAAGTACTGGGCGGACCAGATCCGAGCCGATGGGCTTGATTTATTGACTACTGATTATGGTGCGGCTATTGGAGTTTCCGACCAGTTAGTTTATCCACTAGATATGCAGGAATGGATCTCAGCCCCAAGATATCCAGATATTTATGCAATACGATACTATGCTGGCGTTGTCGACCACGACCACACAGACAGAGCGTCATGAGGAGAGTTGCTAGAGCTAATTGATAAATTGTAAAAACCGGAATAAGATTATGAAGCAAGATGAACAGGCGAATTTCTAGCACGTGATATGATTCAAATGATTCGTGAAAATGCCGATAATTCAGATGTCCTTGAATATCTTGATAGCTTTGCGTTCTCGTTGGCACGCGGTCTCGAGGACTCGTCTGTTGTGTCGTGGGATGATCTCGCTGGTATATGTGACCAGAGGTATTATTCTTTAAACAACAATAATCCAGTACCGCTTAATGTCGAACTGCTTAATCAATGTGAGAGATCTATTCAGAAATTCTTGCCAAAGTTCGTGACTCATAAGCGAAGCCAAACAAAGATAAATCGTTGAGGGTTCGTTTTCGTTTGACAAATTTCATGAGTTAGTAGACCAAATAATAACGGAACCTTGAGACACAAGTATGCCGGTCCTGGGACATGACATATAAACCGGAGTCGTGACGAAAAACTGACTCACTTACGTAGATGTTTTTATAGTATAGATAGAATGATGCAGAAAGTGCCAGATAGTATAGTTCAAAATGGTAATACTACTAAAATATTAGCATTAATTCAAGTCGCGCGTGCCATGGATATCGCGGAATTGTGTAAGCGAGGAGATTATAACCAGCCTAACGCACGCTATCCGCAAACTAAATCTGAACGTATCGTCGATGAATTACTTAGTTTGATGTTACAAGACTCGACAGTCGAGTTAGATCCCGCTCTTGATGAGATGTTGTCTATATTGAGTAGTCTAGACAAAGGCGTCGATAAACCAAAGGACTGGCAGGCACTATTTGCGATTGCTGACGAGATTGAGACGCGTAAAACAAATCACCAAAAGCCATTATAATGATAAATATGAATCAGTAGCATGGCCAAATACCCTCAAATGACTCTACAAACAAGCAGTCGAGCACTGTAAGTATTGGGCAGATCAAATTAGACGCGACGGGCTTTGACTTATTGACTACTGATTATCAGTGCACAGCTATTAGGGGTTTTCTGACCAGTTAGCATATCCTTTGGAGATGCGGACTTGGATTAATTCAAAAGAATATCCTCTTCTGTATAAAGTTTGCGTATACGCCGTTACTGTTGACAATGACCACCAGACAGAACTCGTGGGAAAAAGCTGCTAGAGCTAATTGATAAATTATAAGACCATAAATACTATACGTTCTTACACGCGCGTGACTATCGTATGATCTGCAACACAGACGAGTGCTGACGCGATTAAATGTTTTCAATATTTGCAAGCGGTCAATCTAGAAAATTTTTCGCCAAGAGCTAATCGATAGCTAAAAAGTTAGCGTCATCCTCTTGGCGGAGAGGGCGGGATTCGAACCCGCGATACGTTGCCGCACACACGATTTCGAGTCGTGCGCCTTCAACCACTCGGCCACCTCTCCTTGTACGGACAATTATACCCCACTCTCATCTATTTTTGCTAATCATGTTAAATATATGAAACTATATGCATACACTTTACACATTTAAAGGAGCAATTCATGGACGATTCAATTCTTTTACCAAAAATTATCAAAAGGCGAATTCCTGCCGCAAAGGTTTATCGAAGACGACGATGGTTATCGCCTTTCTCGATATCAACCCCACTCAGCGACGGGCATGTGTTAGTGAGTGCCCAAAGAGCAGGTTGATTTGATTTGGGACCTCGACAACGAGACTTACGCTCACCTCTGGCAAACTGCCAAAAATATCGCTCAGGCTATCCAGGCCGAACTCAACCCCTGCGCGTCGGCGTAGTCGTTGAAGGCCTCGACGTACCGCACGCCCATATCCATCTGGTGCCGCTGTATGACCGCGACACCTTGCAGCTCCATCACGACTACCCTGTCGATAGCTTTCAGACGAACGGCTCGATAATATCGCCAACAGCATCAGAGCGCTTAATCGCCATATGATCACTGTTGTCGCCGTTGGTAAAAAGCATGAGGATTGGGTCTCAGGCGGCATCAAACGTTACCAAACGCGCTGCAAGCAGCCCTGGAGCTTCGAATGGCGATTGATACCGCATAGCAAGCTAGATGGCCAGCAGGCCCGCCAAGAGGAGTCTGGGCGAATTTTTTAGCGCGTTTACATACCCCAAGACTTCATAATTCTGCTCGACGAACGCGGCCAGATGTTCGACTCGCCTACCCTATCGTGCCAGCTAAACGAGCTTTTTGCGCAAGGTAAAAATATCACGATAGTTATCGGCGGCGCCTTTGGTGTTAGCATAGCACTAATACAGCGTGCTAACCTGGTTTGGTCACTGTCGCCATTAGTCTTTCCGCATCAGTTGGTGCGACTGATCCTCGCCGAGCAGCTATACCGGGCCCAAGAGATTACTCGCGGCGGCAAATATCATCACCAGTAGATAGCCAACCTGCGCGCTAAAACCTAGCGGTAATCTGTTTGCAAATCGTTCGAACACTGCCTCAGACTAACTTATAATCTTATTTTTATGACATACTATTGACTTTTTATCATACTTGTGCTATATTTGTAAGCACAATACCTTAAAACAAACATAATTATGACATATTTTACTACATCATTAACGCCTTATTCGCCGCACTCAGTCTGCTGATAGCTAGCGGCGTTGCTGTCCACGACGGGCATTTCGGGCATGCTATTGATATCAGTTTGACGCATGATCATTCCATGCAAAAGCTCAGTTCGCAAGATTTGCGAACCATCAACGAGTCACGAATGCAGCACGCCCATTCCGAGCATAATCTCTCAGAAGGCATGCTCAGCAACAGTTTTCGCTACCAATCGCCTAGCATTTCGCCAGATCGCCGTCATCACCACAAAAACATTTTTAGCCTTATTAGAAGAAGGCGGCCGGCACGCTTTTGATAACGCGAAATTTGCCAGTTATCGACTAGCTTTTACTTATTCGACACAACTTGCAGCTCGTTCTGTAGCCGGGCAATTAGTTCTTGTTTTTCACGGAGTGTCTTGCGCGACTCGACCAGAGCCGCTGAGCTTTTGGCTACATAGTTATCGCTTTGCCAAGCGCGTCTCGAGCGTCCGGATATGCTGGCGTTCTTCGGCTAAACGTTTCTCGAGGTTAGCTTGATGCTCGTAAAGCGTTTCGTCGTCAATGTCTAGCCAAACGTCTCGCCCGCTAGCCGCCAAGCGCAGTCCCCCTAGCCTGGTCAACATGTTCTACCGAGGTAACGCGCGCCAGCTTCTTGACAAGTTCGATATTATCAGCCACCAGCGAGATCGTCCATGTACAACAGACCATAACGTTTATTGCCCGGCAGTTCGCTAACTACGTAGCGTGCTTCTGATACTAAATCTTTCAAGCGGCCGAATGCAGCAGCAGCGATATCGTCGTACTCTAGGCGGTCTGGCATAGTTTCGCTAGCTAGATCGTATCATGCCACGGCAAAGCCTGCCAAATTGTTTCGGTCAAGAACGGCGCGAAATGGGTGCGTTAACCGCAAAATTGTGTCTAAAACATACGCGTTCATGTCGATATTTTGCTCAACTTTACTAGCCTCGATGTACCAGTCGGCTACGTCATCCCAAACGGTGTGATAAATCGTCTCGCCGGCCTCGGCGAAAATGATAGGTCGCAATCTGCCGGTCTCAGCGACTGCGCCGCCTCATCTAGTTGGCGAGCAATCCAATGATCGGCTCAGCGATTGCAGTTGCGGGCTGACCGTTGGCGTGCGGTCGCCAACCAAATTTTTCAGTATGGCGAGCAATATTCCACAGCTTGTTGCAGAAATTGCGGGCTGCTACCACCTTGCCAGTATTAAACGCTTGCGGCTGAGCAGCACTGCGGCTAGCAATGATACCCATCCGCAGCGCGTCCGGAGCCATATTTCGCCACTGTCTCCATCGATTGATGACATTGCCCTTGCTTTTCGCTCATCTTGATACCCCTTTTTCATCAAAGCCACTCAAACCATGCAAGTACACATGCTTGAACGGCACCTGGCCAGTCCGATATAGGGCCCAGCATAATCATCCGCGCTACCGTGCAAACAAAAATATCACCTGCTGTTTCCATGACGGTATTCGGATAATGCACGGCTAGCTTGCCAGCATCCAAATAATCGGTAGTGATATACGGCCACTGGCCGCCACTGGAACCAAGTATCGGCGTATCCTCCTCGCGGCGATACGTTGTACCATCTACAACGATTTCTTTCTTATCGACTTCGGTGCTGTAGCGCCAATCGTCCAGATTGGTCTTGGACTGAAACATTGGAATCGGAATGCCCCACGGTATCTGGCGGCTGATATTCCAATCTTTAATGTCTTTGAGATATTTAATGACAACATCGCCTTTATTTTCAGGGGTAAACGTCACTTCCTTGCGCTCAATCGCCGCGATAGCGTTATCGGCCAATTGGCGCATTTTGACGAACCATTGTCTTTTGGCGAGCGGCTCGATGACCGAACCGCATTTGTAGCAATGCCCAACCTGGTGTTCGATGTCTTTTTCACCACGCAGCAATTCGTCTATTTCGAGCGCCGCTAAGACACGTTTACGAGCTTCTAGCGCCGTCATACCGACAAATTGACCCGGCACATTGATCATCTTGCCGTCAAAATCAATTACTTGAACTAATTCTAAATTGTGGCGCTTGCCTACCTCAAAGTCATTCGGGTCGTGTGCTGCGTACTTCACCATACCAGTGCCATAAGCTGGATCGACATAATCGTCAGCGATGATGGGAATTTTCGCGCTTGACAATCGGCAGCAGCGCTTTTTGCAGCCGACAAGGTCTTTTGTAGCGCTCGTCGTTTGGATTGACCGCCACGGCTACGTCGCCAAACATCGTCTCCGGGACGCGTCGTAGCGATAACGATTTCGCCGACTTTATCGATTAGCGGATAAGCGATTTCACAACTTCCCTTTTTCATTTTTGTGAACAACCTCGTAGTCCGAAAAACTCGTCTGATGCTGCGTACAGTAATTGACAATGCGTTCGCCCCTATAAATATAGCCGTCCTGCCACATCTTCTCAAAAGTATCGTGAGACAGTTTTGATAACTTTATCGTCGAGCGTGAATACCAAATCGTCCCAATCAGCGCCCACGCCAATCGCCCGCAGTTGTAATTCCATATCGCCGCGGCGTTTAGCTACGAAATCCCATACCGCGCGTATAATTCTTCGCGGTTGAAATCAAAGCGCGTCTGGCCGTGCTTTTCTCGCTCGCGCTCGTAAACTACCCAAGTTTCAAAGCCGGCATGGTCAGCCCCCGGTATATACACAGCATCATAGCCTTGCATACGGTGATAACGTACTAAAATATCTTGAATTGCCGACCCTAAAGCGTGCCCGACATGCAAATTGCCATTAGCATTTGGCGGCGGCATCACAATCGCGTACGGCTGGCCCTGCCCTTTCGGTTTAAATACGCCAGACTCTTCCCACAAGGCGTAAATCGACGGTTCATATTCGTTCGGAGTATAAGTTTTAGCTAAGCTCATTTCATTTCTCAATTCATTTCACGTGAAAATTAGCAAAATAACCAACACAGCAATTCCACAGTTTGCTATTCCTCACCTCTTGCTGTTTTTATTCCACGTGTTTGTGTTCTATCCTATTATAGCACAAACGATGTATACTAAACATATGATTGATACAATACTATGCGACGAAAAAGCTGCCTGGGACAAGACTGTTGCTAAGTTTGGCGGGCACCCGCTGCAGCTCTGGGGTGGGGAGGAGTAAAAAGCGGCTCACAATTGGCATGTTCAGCGAATTACTATAGTTGACGGCAACGAAACAATTGGCGCTGCGCAAATATTACTAAGAAACCTGCCTAAACCGCTTAATCAGTTAGCTTACATTCCGCGCGGGCCAGTTTTACAAACAAGGTAGGGAAGACGATGTTTTGGCGGCAATTGTTAATTACGCTATAAGCATGCGCCATGCACCGCACTAACTATCGAGCCAGATAGCGAACATCCGCTTCACGCCAAAGGTTGGCGCCAATCGCCAAACAATATTCTGCTATCGCGTACTTTTGGATTTTGGATTTGACTCATACAACCGACGAACTATTAGCCGCGATGACCAAAAACCCGCCAGTATATCCGTAAATCCGGCGGCTGGACTTGATATCAAACCGGTAAAAACGCACCAAGACATCGCTGCTTGCACCCTGAAAATTTACCGCCAAACTGCTAAACGCGCTAAATTCGGCTCTGCACGACGACCAGTACTATTACGATATTTATGACAAACTAGGGGAGAACTCGCAGATTTTTGCTGCTTACGAAGACAATCGCCCGATATCATTTCTTTGGCTGGGAACTAGCCGCGAAACTTCATTCGAGCTATACGGCGGTATGAACGATCGCGGCCAAGCTTTGCGCGCTAACTACGCGCTAAAATGGCACGCTATCGTCGAATGTAAGCGGCAGGGAATTAAGCGTTACGACATGAACGGCCTGCTCAACGACGGTGTTAGCAACTTCAAGCGCGGCTTCGCTAGCCATGAGAATAAATTAGCTGGTACTTATGATTATCCGATGAGTCCATTCTACCCAGTTTGGCGGCATGGATTACCGCTAGCTAAAAGAGCTATCCGCAGCACCAAAAAATTACTTGGTAAATAACCGATCTATATCAACAGCCCCGCGGCGAAATATAATGATATTTGCATGCTCATCGAGGCCGATAATAGTTGACGGCTGATTATTAGTTATAGTGCCGCCATCGACATAAAAATCAACCTTGTCGCCAAAAATGAGGCTTTTAGCTTCAGTAATTGTCGACGAAATTGGCTGCCTGGCACATTAGCGCTGGTGGTCAATGGGCCAGTTCGCGCCAAAAAGCCGCGATAGCGAAGGGTCGTCGAATGCGCACAGCTAAGTTATCTCGCGCTTGTTTGAGATAAGTAGCAACATTATCAGCATTAACAAACCACGCGCTGATTTGACCGGGCCAAAACTTAGCTGCTAGTCGATAGCTGATTAGAGTCTAGTCCCTAATTTCGCCAAATCATTAATTGAGACCAGCGATTAGCGTTCCTGGTTGGCTAGCGCGCTTCTTGGTGTCGTACATGGATCGCTGCTGGATCAGCGGCCCGTGCTACAAGACCATAAGCGTGTCGGTAGGCAGCACGCCAATACGCCGCCATTCAAAATATTGATCAATTCATCGTATTAACAGAGGTAAATAGTTGTGACATTTACAACGCTCCGGTCTTGTTCCAGGTGGTTTTGTGCCATTGACAGGCTAGGAACCACCTCGAGATATACGGATCAGCCGGGCTGCTGAACTGCGCTTGCTGATAGCCCAGCGCCGCAATCATTGCTGCATTATCGGTACACAGCCGAATCGGCGCGTACTCAATGTTAATCGGCAATTTTTGGCGCAGGTGGCGGCGCAGTTCTTGATTAGCAGCTACGCCGCCAGCAATTACCACTGACTGCGGTTGAAAGTCCTGAAAAAGCGCGCAAGGTACGCTCAACTAGCGTTTCGACGGCTACTTTCGGAAGCTAGCTGCAAAATCGTACTGCTGCGAGCTCGTGACAAGCCCCTGGGAGCTCGTGTGATGGAAAAAGTGAAGTCTTGCCTACTTCGCGCTGTACGGCCCTTAGAACGGCTGTCTTGAGACCTGAGAACGAAAAATTGTACGGGTTATCGAGCTTAGCTTTGGGTAAATGGTATTTATCAGGATTACCCAACTCAGCCGCGCGCGCAATCGACGGACCGCCAGGTGGGGCAGACCGAGATTTTGGCCACCTTGTCAAAAGCTTCGCCGACAGCGTCATCTTGAGTTTGCCCCAGCTGATAGTCGCCGTGGCCGAGAAAGAGTACTAGCTGCGTATGTCCGCCCGAGACAATCAAGGCCAAAAGAGGAAAGCGCGGCTGGGATTTTGGCAAGGCAAGCTGAACAGGCCCGGGCGCTTGCTCGGTAATAAAATTGGCGTAGACATGTCCCTCGACGTGATGCACCGGGTAGAGCGGTTTGCGATGTAAAATTGCTAACGTTCGCGCCGCCAGCGAACCAACCAGCAGCGAACCAATTAAACCTGGCGCGTAGGTCACGGCGATAGCGTCAATGTCGTCCCAAGTGCAGTTCGCTTGGGCGAGAGCTTCATCGACGACTGGACCGATAGCCTCAATATGGCTGCGCGCCGCAATTTCGGGCACCACGCCGCCAAAATGCGCGTGGATGTCAATTGCGATTGCACCACATTTGACAACATCCGAAAAACCGTCCTCAACTACGGCTGCCGCGGTTTCATCGCAGCTTGACTCAATTCCCAAAACCTTCATCTACTTAATTGTACCACCGCCAAGAGGTCGATGCTATAATATCGGTATGAATTCACTCAAGAAAACTTTGAAAAAGGCCATTCCCGCTAGTTTATACCAATCAATTGAGCCAACTTATCATCTATTGACAGCTACTGCCGCTGCTACCAAAGCTGGTTATCCAGCGCACAATACGCGTCATCGGCGTGACTGGCACCAATGGCAAAACCTCGACCTGCTTCATGATCCACAAAATGCTAACTGAAGCTGGCATCAAAGCAGGGTTGATGATCTACTGTCGCTTACGGTGTCGGCAACGATATTACGCCGCAAGTTGCTCATATGACAACAGTTTCGGCGCCGCTGCTACAAAAACGACTAGCAGAATTCAAGAAACAAAATGTCGAATGGGTAGTTTTGAAGTGACTGCCACGCGCCAGCCCAGCACCGTACCTTTTGGCGTACCAATCGAGATCGCCGTCATGACTAACGTTACGCACGAACACCTCGACTATCACAAAACTTTTGAGCGCTATTTGGCTGCCAAAGACCAAACTATTCAAACCAGCCAGCCGCGTTGGTGTATTAACGCCGACGATCCGTCTGCTGAAACTTTCCGCCAGGCAGTCAAACAATCGGTCAGCTACGGCCTCAAAGCTGGCGATTGGCGGGCGCAAGATATCAATTTGAGCGCCCACGGCAGTGATTACACAGCGTTAATTGATGGCGACTCTTACCACATTCATGTTAATATTCCAGGCGAATTCAATGTTTATAATAGCCTGGCGGCGGCTGCCGTTGGCCGCGAGGTTGGCTTGACCAAAACCCAAATTGAACAGGGAATTGCCGCTTTAGCGGGCGTAGAAGGCCGCATGACAGTGGTCGACGCTGGACAGCCGTTCTCGGCGATTGTTGATTTCGCGCACACGCCGAGACTCGTTCGAACGGTTGCTAAATGATGCTAGAAACACAACGAAGGGCGTTAGTGGTATTGTTCGGCTGGCTGGCCGCCGCGACGAAACCAAACGCGCCATTCAGGGCGAAATCGCTGGCAAATACGCCGATGAGATTATCTTAACCGAGGAAGACGATCGCGATATCAATGGCAATACCATCCTATCGCAAATCGCCTCAGGCGCCGAAAAAGCTGGCAAAAAACGTGAGGAAAAATCTCTTCCTAGTACCAGACCGCACCGCGGCTATTAATTTCGCTGTCTCGCGAGTATCCGGCTCGAAAGATACTGTTATGTTCCTAGGTAAAGGACATGAAAAACCATTGAGCGCGCTTGACGGAGCTCACCCTTTGAAACGAAATCGAGACAGTACGACAAGCTATTTTTGAAAATTAAGCTAAGTAGCGAGCGATTAGGGCTGAAAGTGCTTCAAGCGGCTTAATAGTATGACTCATGATGCCGCATGAAGTATAATCGGCACACTAATCGTTCGATATATTTGCTCCAAAGCCGCGACTTAACAGGCGAAACTGGAATCTCGAAAGCGCCAATATAGTCAGTGATATGCTTATTGAAGCTAGTTTTGAAAGCGCCCCAGCCATAGCGCGGATGATTCGGGTTACTCATTTTCATCGGAAGCTGGCGTACCGCAGAGGTCGTGTTCGAGCGAGCCATGCTCTTTAGCCCATTTAATTACTTCCCATTGCAGGCGGTGGCTAACACCGTAGGCCGTACGTTTGCGAACCGAAGCGCCGTCTTTGTAAGTACTTTAGTACCCAGAATCACCGCAAAAGGCACCAGCCACCAGCTGATCTTGATAATAGGCGAAAATAGCTGGCCTTGGTTGGCACGTCAGCGTATCGCTGGTAGAATTCGCGGTAGTATTGCGGCGAACGAATCGTATAAAGCCAGCGCCATCGGCCGTTTCTTTGAACAAATCATACATCGCCCTGGCAAGTTTCATCATTGACCGGGCACCCGCTTAACAACAACACCGTCGCGATCAGCGCGGCGAATAGCGTGGCGGCCCTTTTGCGGCAGAGTCCTCGGGGATTGTATCAAGATCACTATGTAAAATCGACTATCACGGTCGAGGCATTATATTGAATCGGCCGAGTAGGCAATAGTTCAATCGCGGAAATATCGGTGCCACGCAGTAATTCCGGCTCAATTTTGATAGTAAAACGCCCTTGCTGGCGAGCAAAATCGCAGCACTGGCACTATTGAAGCTAACTCGCTAGCGGTTGCTACGCCCGGACCTTTCGGAATATACCACACTTTGCCGAACAGGGGGATATACTTTTCGATAGCACCAACCGCTAACTCGCCGCAGATGATAAAACGCGGCTGCCAGTTAGCTAGCCGTTTCAAATTTAAAAAGACCGACCCTTGCAGCATATTGCCGCGATCGCTATTGAGGAACCACTAGATCATCCCAGCGGTTGATTTCATCATCAGTTGCAAAACGAATAGTCATAACTATAGTATAACACCTCCGAGGAGGGCTTACGGAGGTGTTATCGCGTGGTTATTAACAGAGAAATCTATTACGGCTGCGGGTTTGATAAGAAATCAATCTCTTTAATGACATCAAGCAAAGCCTGAGCGCGGCGAGATTCATCAGCAATATTTTTGGCGGCTTCATGCGCCGGCACAATCAAGGTTTTATCGTCCGTCGAGCGGATCAATAGCAAATAAGTGTCAAATTTTTCTTCGGCAGAGATGTTGAGCTTATCAACCAGCGGTCGAAGCTCTTTGATGGCTTCGTTCTTGACATTATCAAGATCGTTGTCAGCAACTGGCGTAACTGTAGCTGATGTTTTAGCCGGTTTTGGCTGTGCAACTGGTTCCGGCTCCGGCGCTGGCTCTGGCGGCAAATCAGGCAGCGGCGGCAATTGTGCTGCTGGCTGCGCGCTCGTTGCGCTCGCGCCGTTACTTACGCCAGCCAAAACCTTAGCGAGATCCTGATCGTCGCTAATTGGCTGCGTTGTTTGCGGTTTTATATCCATGTGCCCACCCTCTTCATTACTTTTATGCTTTATTTAGTATATACTGTATCATAGTTATAGGAAATATCGCAAGAGAAAGGTGATTTTACATGCTAGATGACTCTAATATTTTTGAAGCAAAGAGACAACGGGGGCGCTCGAAGTTGCAGCTAAACTCTATCAACAGGCAAATTTTGATCGCCAACTGCGCGACGCCGAGCACGACGGCCGCGAGCTGCGCAACATCATCGTCGCTGGCATGGGCGGCTCGGCGCTAGCGGCCGACCTCGCTAAGTCGCTGCTCAACGACACGCTATCAATTCCGTTCGACGTCGTCAGGGACTACGATTTGCCGCATTACGCCGATCACAATACCTTAGTTATCGCTAGCAGCCACTCCGGTAACACTCGAGGAAACTCTATCATGTCTCAAAGCAGGCGATCTGAACACGGCTGCCAAATTGCTATCATTGCTACTGGCGGAGAACTTAACGAGATTGCTCAACGAGAACATATCCTATCAGCACTCATTCCCAAAGATTGCCAACCGCGCATGGCCGTTATTTATTCGCTGCGAGCGCTATTTGAAGTGCTTAATGCCTTCAAGTTGATTGACCGCACCTACATTGACGAGCTAGTGGCTACTAGCGCTTGGCTAGAGAAGGAAAGCGCGCTCTGGGCCAAAAGATGTGCCGACCAAGCAAAAACTACGCCAAACAGCCGGCCTTAATCGCTGTCGGCAAAACGCCGGTTTTCTACGGCGGTAGTTTGATGGCGCCGCTAGCTTATCAGTGGAAAATTAGTTGGAACGAAAATGCTAAAAACGTTGCTTTCTGCAACTATTTGCCAGAATTCAGCCACAACGAATTTATTGGCTGGACTAGCCACCCGATCGAGAAGCCTTTCGCGGTATTTGATTTGCTAAGCGATCTTGAGCACCCGCGCATTCTCAAACGCTCTCGCTCAGCGATCAGATGCTATCTGGCAAACGCCCGAAATCAAATGTGGTACCACTCGCAGGCAAAACACCGCTGCAGCAGATGCTGTGGGTTGTACTTTAGCAGATTTTGCCAGTATTTACGTGCTACTCGTCAATGTCGACCCGACCCAGGTTAATTTTGATTGAAAAGTTCAAAAAGCCCTCGAAAAATAAACGCGCGTGGAGATAGTAAAAACAAAACAGACAGTCTGGCGCTGTCTATTTTGTTTATTGTCTATCGGTAGAAATTCAGCTCTAGTGGTATTGCCGCAGCGATTCAATAGTATTCTCGCGCCGCTTTCAGGCAGGTAAGTACCGAAAGATTACGCCAGAACCAACCGCCATCAACAACGCCGCAATCGCCGTCGACCAGGTCATTGTCGGCCCAAAGCTCATTTGCGAACTAATGATCACAGCTAACAAACAACCAACCAGATAACCGCAAGTACCACCCAGCAGGCTAATCATCAGCGACTCGACTCAAAAATTGCCCGATAACTGTCCGCTGGCTAGCGCCAACTGCTTTACGGATACCGATTTCGCGGGTGCGCTCAGCCACGCCAACCAGCATGATATTCATGATACCGACGCCGCCCACTACCAGCGAAATCGCTGCAATGGCCGCCATCACCGCTGTCAAGGCACTAAACACCCGCCAGTCGGCCGGCCAATATCAGCGCCACTTAGAATAGTAAAGTTGGCTTCGCCTAGGTGTTGTTTGAGGATTTTCTCTTTCAATTTATCTTTAACAGCCGAGACATTGTCCTTGTCCTTTGCCAGAACGTTAATTTGTTGAATCTGCGTACTGCCTTTCTGTGCAGCAATTTACCTTGATTATAAGAGACAAAAATCGCATTACCATAATCAACGGTATTATAGTTAACCGGGTTAGCGCCAGTCTTGACAACGCCGATAACCGTAAACTGCTGGCCGTACATCGTGAAATCATCTGGCCAACCGAACGATCGGTATTGAATAGTTTAGTTGACAGCTCGCTGCGATCACCACCGCTGAATCGTGCCGCTTTCTTCGCCGAGGAACTGGCCGGCGTTCATTTTGATATCTGCCGTCTTGATAAACGCAGGAGTAGTAGAAAGTACAACATTATTAGCCGCCCTCAGCTCGAGAGGTTTTAGCGGTAGCATTCAAAAATCATTAGCGGCACCACCGCGTCAATACCGTCAATTGACTTAGCAGCCTCGATATCAGCCTCGGTCAACGAGCTAGTGCCGAATAACTGCTGCCCAGCTGGGTTGAGATAGGCATTCAAATCGCGCGTCTGCGCGCCCGGACGGACGATCATTAGCTTGCCGTCGCAGGTATTAACTTGGTTAGAAATCATTCCGCGAGCACCGTCGCTAATCGCCAAAAATACACGTCACGCCAGCCACGCCGATAGCAATACCCAGCGCCGTTAGCACCGTGCGTGCGCGGCTGCGCCGCAATGTTTGATAAGCATCAGTGATGTGTTCAACTGTCATTAACCTCATTTTTCGTCGTCCTCGCTCTTTTTGGCTGTCTTTTTAGGCTTATCTTTGGTAGCTTCTTTTGTTTCTTCTTTGGCTTTTTTAGTGTCCTTATCCTGGGTATCCTTAGTATCTGCGTCATTCTTGTCTTTAGAAGCGTCTGATTTGTGCAGCGGGATTGCTACTTCCTTTGATTCGGTATGCGATTCAACCGTTACACGGCGGTCGCTAGCAACCTTGCCGTCAAGCATGTTAATCACGCGGCTAGCATAGCTAGTCAGATTCGGGTTGAGAGTCACCATGACGATAGTGTTACCTTTTTGTGCAAGTTAGCCAGCTCCCTCCACGATAACGTGACTAGAGCGACTATCAAGGTTGCCGGTTGGCTCATCGGCTAGAATAATGCTCGGTTTATTCACTAAAGCCCGCGCAATCGCCACGCGCTGCATCTGGCCGCCCGATAGCTGCCACGGCATATAATATTCACGTTCCTGCAGATGGAACGACTTTAGAATACTAGCCATTTCAGACGCTTGACGCGCGGTACGCCTTTGTAAATCAGCGGTAAAGCGACATTTTCGAGCACCGTCAGGGCGATTAATCAAATTAAAACTTTGAAAAACAATGCCAATCTTGTTAGAACGAATTTTTGGCATACTGCCGCTCTGATAGGCGAGCGGTCGAGTGCTCCTCGAACAGATATTCGCCCTGGTCAGGCCGATCCAAAAACCAATGATATTAAGCAAAGTCGTCTTGCCGCAGCCGGACGGCTCCATCACGGCGATAAACTCGCCCTTCGCGGATGGTCAGATCAATTTCATCGAGCGCATCGTGCGCCGCGTCGCCTATACCGTATATTTTTGTAAGTTTTTAAGTTGAATTATCGGCCTTGCTGTCTTTCGCGCTGTCATATTAATCTATTATAGACAAGTGACGTTTTAATAAATCAACCGATGAAGATTGTGTAAAATACCACATTTTTAATTAGTCGGGCGCAGAGTAAAAGCGCAATTCATATTTCTGGCGTTTTCTGGTAGAATTGTGTAAGCGAGAGGTGACCGAGTGGTTGAAGGTGCACGCCTGGAACGCGTGTGTGCGAGCAATCGTACCCAGGGTTCGAATCCCTGTCTCCGCCAAATATCACACCGCTTGGCTCGACGCCAAATCAGGAAACTTTGCCTCTAGTCGGCGCAAGCGCTTGTCCAACGAACCATACAAAGTATCGTCCACCAGCTCGCGGCTGCCAGATTCGTGGTAAAGTTCAAGTCGCAGACTAGCAATCTCGGCATGAATTTTGCCGTCTTCAGCTTTTAGCTCATTGAAGCCCTTATCCATTCGTAAATCCATATCTTTACGATATCGACCAACGTTTTATGGTCGTTACGAATATCAGCGAGCTGTCTCATCAATGCTGTTGAAACGTTCGTCGATCTGTAGCAAACCGCTCGTCGTTTTTTTCGAAGCGTTTGTCTCATTTGAGCAAAAGCGTTCATCGATCTGCTCAAAGCTCTTGTCTATTTGAGTAAAGCGCTCATCAATTCTCTCAAAGCGCTTGTTCTATCTGCTCAAAGCGCTTATCAATCTGAGCCAAAGCGTCTGTCGATTTGTTTTCAAACCGTTCGTTCATCGTTTTCGCCAAATTGACAACGATATCACTCAGTTTTTGTATCTGATTGGATAATTCCTCATTAGTCATACTTCTATTTAATCACAAACATCAGCAGCATAGCAACTGTCTGCCAAACGAAAGCGCCCGCCCAGCTGGGCAGCCGCTCTCAATCATCAGACACGAACCATCCGATCCAGGCTCGTATAAAAACATGTGGTACAATCGGCGCGATTCGAACGCACGACCTCTGGTACCGCAAACCAACGCTCTATCCAGCTGAGCTACGGGTGCTAACTAGCTGATAATAGCATACTCAAACACTTTTCACAAGTGAAGCTTGGCTAGTATCCGGTCGATAAAATCTGGCTTGACCTCTTTCATCGGCAGGCGCGCTGCTAGCATGTCGACAATTTTCTCGCCTGATTCCTCAGGGAAGTAAATATTCTGCCCTAATTGGAAGCGCTTGCGCGGAATTAACGCAATATGATGAACATTATTGATAGTGACAACATCAAACGATTTAAACTGATCATACAGCATTAGCCGGTCGCGAGCATACAAAACCTTGCGGGTCAGCGTGTAATCGATAATCTCTGGCGGCCGATGCGCGTACACGCCCAGCGCCACCGCCATCACTGGCAACAAAATGGTGAATGTCAGCGAATTAAACGCAAAATAAGCAATCGCCATCATTATAAGCGTCGCTAGCGCCAAAGCCGCGTACCACATCATTGAACGCTCGCTATAGAGATGCTCTGGACCTTGCCAGCGCACAAGAATTTCGCTATCGTCAGGCTCGACCGCTGGCGTTGCATCATCGCCAAATGCTGAAGTATCGCTCTCTGCTGAATTAAGACCAGTTGGAGCAGCTGGAGCAGTGAATCTGTCGCCTCAGCATCAACTGAAGCTGGCTGGGTCGATTCTGCACTCAGTTTAACTCTGCTTCTGAAACAGCCGCTTGAAAAGGCGCCCCAGAAGCTGTCTCTGCTGGTTTTTGCCAATCTTGCGATGAGTCGTCTTGCATAACCGCATTATATCATGGCTGCAGTGATTACCACAAAAAAATAGAGGACAACAAACAGCCTCTACTTTTTCTTGGCGGAGGAGGGAGATTCGAACCCCTGCCACAGGTCTCCCCGTACTAACGATTTAGCAAACCGTCCCCTTCAGCCACTTGGGTACTCCTCCGAACGAAGCTATCACCAATAGTAAAGCTCCAATCGCTACCAGTTTAGCATATTTTACCATTGCTGCATAGATTTTTGATGATAACCATGTATACTAATAACTAGAAGGACTTCACAAAAATCATTATGAAAAGCACTAATATTATCATTAGAATCCTAGCTTCAATTACCATCGCCATTGCTGCGCTGTCGCCGCTGCCGGTAGCGGCTATCGGCTCAATCGCAGACGGCGCTTAGTTCGGCGCGGCGCCGACCAGCCAACCACCTTATTCGGCGAGTCTGGCGTATTTTTCACGAGTGAGCAGCGTCTTGCTATTCATCGTTGGCGCCGTTGCTGTAATCATGCTCATCATCGGCGGGCTAAAATATATCGTATCCGGCGGCGACGCCTCGAAAGTTCAATCAGCCAAGAACACTATCCTTTACGCGCCAGTCGGTATAATCGTGGCAATTCTGGCCTACGCGGCCGTTAATTTCGTCATCGGCAATTTTATACCCAGCCCATCAGGTAGCGGTATTGGCGGCAGCGGTACTACTACTGGCGGCATGGCGCCTCCAGCCGCTAAAATAATTTCATTTTTATAAAAGTAATAAGGCATTTTCTGGCGGAGAGGGCGGGATTCGAACCCGCGGTGAGTTGCCCCACGCTGGTTTTCAAGACCAGTACCATCAACCACTCGGTCACCTCTCCAGCGAACCCATTATATCAGAGATTAGCTACCCTGGGTAGGCTGCCGCGCTACTACTGCTACCGACACCTTTTTCGACTCCGCTATCCAGTAGAGCTTTGGCAGCATAATGCAATGTCGCTCCAGTAGTGTAAAATATCATCGATCAACAAACAGCTAGCGGCCTCTGATCTCGTCGCAAACAAAGCCTGCTTCGCCGCAGCCAGCGCTCGCTCTTATCGGCGGTATGCTGGACTGATGAGGTTCGCCGATGCAGTATCGTACGGCAGGGGAGTTTTCGGCGCCTAGCAAACTCCTTGGCTAACCTCGCTGCGTGATCGAAACCGCGCTGGCGAACATGCGACACAATCGTCGGCACTGGCACCACAATTGTCTCGGCAGGTAATTCTGATACGCGCGTATCTAGCAAATCAACAATCTCGCGATAAGCACCGCCAACTCGTTCGAATTTATAAGCACCAATCAACAGCTTCAAAGCGCCGCTTCGTTCGCCAACATACCAAGCATTTTTCAAAAAGGCGCTCTCGGCTGGCAGCGCTGGCATAAAACTGCTGGAATTACGAATAGTTTTCGCGCATAGCAAGCACCGCCGCGAAGCTCGCGAGATGATGTTATTTTTACAATTATCACAAATAATCCTGCCAATTTCACCGCAAGAACAACAGTAGTGGGGCGCTAGTATATCGAACAGGGAAATCATCATTGTGTTTTTTACACTCTTTATGGTTTATACAGTTGATTATACGCTATGCATAGTCTATAATGATAGTATAAATTTCAATCAGCCAACGAGAATAGTGGAGGACATCAATGGCACGTAAACAAGATGACGATCTGTTGATCGGGAGACGAGCTGGCTGCAGCATTTCTCAACGATGACAGTTTAACGAACGATATAACTCGCCAGCCGCGCGGCACCTCAGCAGCAGGCCGATGATAGCGCCTGGCAAGAGCAGGAAGAAGATTTTCCAGGCCAGCTAGCCGTTGACGTCTACGAAACTGACGAGTTGCTAGTTATTGAGGCTCGTACCGCCGGCGTCAACAAAGAAGATCTCGATGTTAGTATCTCTGACGGCATCTTGACTATCAGCGGTACGCTATCGAGCGGCGACGACACCGCCGTTTCGCGCTGGCATATCCAGGAATGTTATTGGGGCGAGTTTAGCCGCACGCTAGCATTGCCAGTAGCTGTTAAAGAAGATGAGGTTTCGGCGGTACTCAAGGATGGTGTTCTAACTATTAGCTTCACCAAGGTCAAAGCAAGAACAAGCCAAGAAGATCGCTATCCAATAGAGCAGGGAAAATTAGATAAAATAACCCGCAAGCAAACGCAAGCGGGTTTTTTGTTGCATAAACCAAAAACTAGCGTACCGACGGGAGAAAGCGAAACACATAAAATAACCGCGCCAATTTAAGCGCGGTTATTATTGCTTTGAAAGCAACAGGTACTATTCTGACTTAACGAAAGCTAGAGATCACGAAGTTGACCGCCGCGTAAGCTAGAATTGCCACTACAATACCAACTATTGAATACAAGATGGTATTCTTGGCCGACTGCACCTGGGTCTGGTCGCCCTGCGAGGTAACATAGCGAAAGCCGCCGATAATTAGCATAATCACCGATACGGCGCCGATGATAACAATAGAACGTTGGTGACGATGCGGAAAAATAGGCGTCTGTCCCTGGTCGCAACCTTTTTCATTGCCAAACAGACAAGCTGATTGGTCATCACCTTGCAGCTCCAGCCCACCCTGACACAGTCCCAAAAGCTCTGGCTTTTTCAGCTGAAGGGTCAGCAAATGCTGGCGCTCGCTTGAAACATCACGCCTGCCACCGATAGCGCCAGTGCTGGCACCGCCAGCAAACCGACGATACTATCTTTATTTAGTTTAATTCTCATACGGTCGATCCTTTCTGTATGATTTATTGGTCTTATACGGATTATTATACAACATTTAGTAAACAAATGGATTGCTTTAGTACGCAATACTAAGCAGAGTAGGCGTGTCAATGAACTGGCTAACCACAAAAGTAAACTATAGCATAAGCAGCTCATCGACACTACTAGTCCAATCACAGCATACAGAATAGTGTTCTTGGCCGATTGCATCTGCGTTTGGTCGCCCTGCGAGGTAACATAGCGAAAAGCCGCCAATTATAATCATGATCACCGATACGGCTCCCATCAGAAAACAAGAGGATGTTGGTAACTGTCGTTAATATTGAGCTGAGACTGTTTAGGGAGTAGAACTAGTTCCTGACGCGGTCATACCTTGAGTTTATACATTGTGACGCTAGCGCACAGATGCCGCTTCCGACAGTGTCGTACCAACAAAAAGTCATCGTTGCTGCACCCAGCATCAATATTAGTGCTGCCGTTATTATTTTTCTTTTTCATAATTCTCCTTTCTGCTCCATACAAACTGTCAACAACCAGTTGCACTAATCGACCTGGCAGCTATCGCCACCACTAGCCCGACGAGAGCATACAAAATGGTATCCTTAGCCGACTTCAACTGCTGCTGGTTGCCTTGCGAAGTGACGTAACTAGCCGCCAACAACAATCATAATTACTGGATATCATCAACAGCCAAAATGCCCAACCAATCAGGCGTAGAAATCGTCGAGTGCGTGTTATCACTTCATTGTGCTTGATGAGATCGCAATCCTCTTTACCGTAATCACCACTATCGCAGGCGCCATGCAATTGAGCCGCCTGAACCGTCATCGGCATTACTGTTGCCACTCGTTACAATCCCAGCGATTATAATTGCAGCACTGACTATTTCTACGCATATTAGAAAAATGCTCCGTACACGAAACAGTATTAAAGCGATGCCATATAAACTATCACTAGACCGACAACTGTATACAGTATAGTATTTTTAGCTTGAGCAACTTTGTTGAGATCGCCCTGTGAAAGAGTATAGGTAAACCCGGCAATCACAATCACGACAATCGCAATTATAGTCGCCCAGAAAAACGCCAGCCTCATCACGCTCGGCAGAGCATCGTTATCCGTCTTGGTTGGAAAATAAAGAATACAGTTCGCATCAATTTTGCGCGCAGCGAGGACAATCGTTTGCCAAATCATATGATATCTCCTATAACATTAACTATTTGTACGGCTATCATGGCAATCACAAAACCTATCAGCGCGTTTTGTACCGTCTTTTTAGCGCCAGCGACGCCTTCTGGCGAGCCAGTGCTATACATATAGGCAATACCGCCCTTAATTAAGAAAAATATAGTTACATGCGTAGACGCTATCAAGAGACAACGTACAACATTAGCACCTATCTTGAACCCGGTGCGACTAAAATCAATTTTGTCAGGCTCACTAGTCGACTTCAAGCCTTCAAATTCGCAGTCGCCACTAGAGCCCTTAGTCATCATGCCATTGTACCAAGCAGGCATAGCAAAGACGTAAGCATCGCACGAAGCATCAGCCTCAGCATAAGCGACTGGCGAAATAGCAGTCGAAAAGACAACTCCACCCGTCAGCACCAATGCTAAAGCCAAAAATACGCGCTTCATCAGTCGAAAATCCCTCCTGGAATTATCCAGTTCAGCGCTAGATACATCAGACCAAACGCTATAATGCCAATGGTCGTATTAGTCATAATCGTTTTGGCCTGGGCAACGCGGTTACTATTAGCATCACCACTAGCATACAGTATACCCGCCCAAATAAACATACCAATCGCCACAATTCCGACCAAAACAACCAGTATCGTCAAGAAAAAATTGAGTAAGGCAAATATCGCCTCGCTATCTTCGGCCTTGGAACAGATCTCGCTCGGCAGCACCGCGCAATCCAACGCATAAACCGACCGGCTAAATAGCAACAGCGCGCCAACAGCGCTGGTTAGAGCAATCAGACAGGTTGTTAGTTTCTGTTTCATAACGCGTATAGCTTCCCTAATTAGAGTATAACGCTGGTAGTCCATATTTGCAAACATTTTTGACAAACATTAATATTTCTTATAACGCTCATTGACTTTTTGTAGCAAAAGTGCTATAATGAATAGTAGTATGCGGGATTGGGTAAGAACATGCCTGCAGGGTAGGATATCCCTTGCGGCAAGGATTTTTAATGCTCTCGGCAGTAACGATAGCATTATTTGCTAGTGTTCTAGCACTATCGCGGCCAGCAGCAGCCGCCGATGCCGAGCGTTCTACCAAAAACGATACCGTTATTTTTACCAGAAACACACCTATACCAGAATCGACAAAGCGTCGTTTTGCTAGCGGCGAAAAACCAAAAGTCTGCCGATCGCTGGCTACGACGGCTACAAATACGAAGACAACGAAGGTATCCACCTCATCTTGACCGAAGGCGACGCCAAAACCGCCACCGAAGGCCAGGCGGTTAGCTATCTTTGCGCAGCGGTATATACGATCCATCGACGCAATCCTCGTCAACCAGTATCTATCGCCAACGCACCAGAAGCAGACAGCGATGATGACGGCGACAACTGCAAAGTTAACGTCGGCTGGTTCGTCTGCCCAGCTACGCAGCTTATCGCCGACCGGATGGACGGCGTACTCGATATAATCAAAAAGTTTCCTGATCGTCCACACGCTGCAAACCGACACCACCAAAAACAACCCGATTTACGAAATTTGGCAAAAAGTCCGCGACGTTTCCAATGTCTGTTTCGTCCTGGTGTTTTTGCTGATTATTTACGCGCAAATCACCAACCAAGGCCTGAACAACTATGGCGATCAAATCGATGCTGCCGCGCTTAATCATTGGGAGCTATTTTGGTCAACGTTTCGTATTGGATATCTGGCGCTTTAGTCGATACCTCGAACGTACTCGGCTCGTCAATACAACAGTTCTTTACCGACGTCCGACACGGTTTGTCTAGCCACGGCCGTCTCGGCGACGAATTATCATGGACTGGCGTCACTGGGGTAGTACTAGCTGGCGGCGGCGTACTCAGGCAAGGTGGTCGTCGCTAACGGCGGTATCGGCCCGTCACGACACTACTGACCACGATGTTAGTCGGCGCCATCGTCGCAGCCATCGTGGCGATGGTGATTCTGGCTATGCGCCAAGCGCTAATCACCCTGTGTATCATCGTTGCGCCGCTAGCTTTCGTGGCTTACGTGTTGCCCTAGCACAAATAAATATTTCGATAAGTGGAAAGATCTTTTTGCCACCATGCTGCTAATGTTCCCGCTTATATCGTTCATTTTCGGTGCGGCGCAGCTAGCCGGCTATGCTATCATCGCTAATGCCGGCGACTCAATTACCCAAATCATCATCGGCTTAGCTGTGCAGGTTGCACCAATCGCCATCACGCCGCTCATCATCAAGCTTTAGCGGTAATTTGCTCGGCAAACTCGCTGGTATTGTCAACAATCCGAACCGCGGTATCATCGATCGCACTCGCAACTGGGCGCAGGAACGCGCTGCTTACCAAGCTGCCAAAAACCGCGCCGGCAAGAGCCTAATCAATACCGACAGAGGCATCTTCAGAAGATCGCCGAAGCTAAAAAGGGCCGCCCGCGCCATCAACAGAGCCCACGGCAGCCGCGCTAACTTTGTCAACTCGGCCGTACGGCGGCAACATCGCCACACACAGCGCCGCAAAGGCTTAACCGCCGCTTACGAAGCCGCCGCTAGCAACAACGCTACCGAGTGGGATAACGACCGCTACGGCCGGCGCTCTGTCCAGACAGTCGAGGGTGAGAACGAAGCCCGCAAATCAGAAATCGGCAACACCTTCTACGCCACGCCGCACGGCCAGGCGCTTGAAGCACGCCGCCGCCGGGCCAGTATCCACAAATCCGAGCTTGACAACGCCTTCGACCGCGGCCATCAAAATCTGACGCACCGCCAACAACTCGCCGAAATCGACAAAGCCCGCGTCCAAAATGAATTCAACGAAAGCAGAGCCGGCCAAGAAGTCGATACCGCCCGGCGCACCGTCGAGGCGCACAAACAGCGTATCAGCAACGACCAGCAAGCCCGCTGGGATACCTTGGCACAAACCAGCCCAGGTTACAAAGCGCTAGAATTGAGCGTCAAGAAGAGCGAATTCGATGCTGCCCGCGCTAAAGAAAAAAACTTGGCAAAATGCACGCCGAAATCATCGCCCAGGGGCGACCAAAGCGAACATGTCGTCAACCTGCGCGGCGCTAATGCTCCAACACAGGACTATGTACTGCACGTTGCCCGCGACATCAAGCGCGCCAACATCGAAACCAACCTGACCGCCGCCGCCAAACGCGCCGCCGAGCAGGCGCTGTCCAGCGAGGTCAATACCATGATGCTCGACAACACCGTCCGCGTCGATGGCAAGCTAGTTCGCGAATACGCCGCTGGCATCGGCAACCAATCAGCGGTACTGGCCGAATACGTGGCTAAATCGCGCAAAGAAGCCGGCGAAAAGATCGCGCAGCAAGCCGAACTAGCCCACCACTTCAAACTCGACCCGGGACAAATTGAAGCGCTGGCTACCGGCAAACTAGGCACCGACGCCGCTGGCCAGCCGATTACCCAGCTGCATGTTACCGACGCCGCCGGCCGCAGCTATGCATTCGACGCCCGCGACGACTACGTCCGCGACTATGTCGATCGCTGAATTGTTCAAAGTCGGCTCGGTCGAACAGAAGTTGAACGTCGTTAAACAAACCGGCAGGTTAGTCGACGAACACGGCAATGTGATAGCCACTGGCTACAACTACGACTTCCGCCGCTCGGTCGAGCAGGCCATCATCGATACCAAATTCATGCAGGCGGTTCCAGCCCTCAGCGACAAATCGCTCAAGGCTGTCCTCAACGGCGAATTCTACGGCGACGAAAGCCTGCAATACCAGTCCTTCCGCCAGATTCTCGAGGGCCGCATCAAAACCAGCACTATCGCTAATGCTAATGCTAACGCCCTAGCTGTGATGTTTCGCCGACGTCGAGGCAAGCGACCTGACTAGGGACGCAGTTCAACAAGCTCATCGAAGACAGCATCAGGTCCGAGCAGAAGAAACTCGGCGATAAAGGCCTGCCGAAACAGCGAAGCAGACGCCCGCCAGAGCCTGATCAAGCGGTTCAACAAGCGGCGCCGAAATGCCCGCAAGATGGCTGTCCAGGTACTCAGCACGCCAACTGTCCGCCAAACTTTGACCGACCAAGCCGTCGACGTCCTCAAAGAATTTGCTGGCGATTTGTACGACGGCGATGATGACGATGAAGACGATGAAGATTAGCGAAAAATAGCACCGACGGCTTGATTATTTCGCCATAAAGATGTATAATAATACCACAAATGCGAGGTGGGTCGCATAGACATCATAAAGCCACTAATCCCGAAGGAGGGGATTGAAGTTTTATGGTAAAAAGTCCAGATCTACTAGGTGAAAAATTAGTCGCCGCGGGTGGTTAGGGGGTTAACATTATTTGCAGGGGTTTGGCTCTTTCAGCTTGCGCTAGAGAATCTAGCTCTGCAAAAACCAGCCAACCCGAGTACCGCAGACATACCGATGAGGACAACTGACTCACGAACTACACCGCCATCAACGTCAGAAGCAACGCCGACACCAGAAGCAGTAGAGCAGAAACCTCTACCAAACCCCGAACAAATTGTCTCGCGTGAAAAATGGATGATTTATTCACATTACCAGACTGAGAAGCAACCAAAGCTCAGCCGAGGCCAAAAAAGAGGCTGCCGATGTCGAAGCTACATATATGGTAGACAATGTTGTAAACGGCCTTCTAATCCCTTTTGACTCTGGTTGACGAAAGTAAAATTACAGAACTAGGCCTAGGACAACATGCTCAAAGCGACGAACTAGTAGAATTCTGCAGAAACCTACAACAATACGTCACAGATCAATTCTCTGAATTAGCAATACAGACGCTACTCGTTCCATACCAGAATCTTTAGAGGCACTAGGGAAGAGGTGGAATAGACAACACCTTTGTAGCCCTGACTGAGTGCGGCAAACCTGAATCGCTCGCAGGTAGAGTTGCATTATTCTCTAGAAAAGCTAAACGCAGTAAAATGCTAATAAACAAAGAGTGTTATACTACACTGATTTTCCAACCACCCCCGCATAGAATCGAGACCACTGTCGATATACAAGATAACCTTGAGCCAAAACCTGACTCAGCTGTCTGCCAAAGAATAGACAAAGAGTTAGAAAAAGGTAGCGAGGGCAAATGGCTCACGTTCGACTTCGCACCGCCAACAGAAGAGGGCCCTATGCGGCTAATGGATATAGTGATTAAGAAACTCCAGTAGACATTACAGCTAGGTCATAGAAAAATAAAAAGGTGTTTATAGCGCCTTTTATTTTATTTATGGTTTGCATAATGTATACTATATAGTGATTATGTAAAAAGATTTCGCTAATCTTAATCGTTTTTGTTATATTCGCATCATCCTTCTCGGGGTTATTGAATAATAAGGCATTTGCCGACGAGCCGTCAGCACATCCAGCCTACCCTGCAGACATTCCAGGCATTGCATCGCGTGCATGCATCCAATTTATTATCTGCCTGCTATCCTTCGGCAAGTCAGAACATGAAGGTAATACCAGAAGCTGGCTATATACAACTTCCTGGAGACTATTATGTTGCTTCTGTTAGCGCTATAACTGGAATTGAAAAAACCGACACTATTAAATGTAAAAAGTATTGATTCTAAATTTTTAAGTTTAATGGAAGCAATCGGTTTTAAAGGGCAAACTCCGCGTGAAGTCTACTGTAGTATGAATGATGTTGAAAGCGGTGTTGTTGTAAATGCATCAAGTGCCTGTCCTGCTAGTACAGGTACAGGAGAGGTTGAAATATCTCCATCTAAAGCAACTGCTGCTTTCCCGTAAAAAAAGCCGAGACTATTCATGGTTATGTGGCATACTACATAGGTTATAAAATGTTAATACAAGAATGCGGAGTTACTGATAAAGGTACCCGTTCAAAAGACGACGGTCTAGGTAGTTATCCTCAGATAGGCATTGTGAAAGAAGATGGCACCATCGAAGTTCATGCTTATGAGCTAGCTAACGCAGATTCTGTAATAACTATGTGGAATAGCGGAGAAGGTGGTACGTATAAGACGGAATGTAAAATATAATAACTGGCCACATGGGAGAAAAAGTGATTGGACTACCGCATATGCTGCATATGTAAAAAGTAAGATTCCTTCATCCGATCCTACCGCTTGTGACAACAAATATAAGACTGAGCTTGAAAAAAACGCATGCAAGGAAGGAGCTAAACACAAGGACGACCCTCAAATATTGCGACACGACCTACTAGTGACCCTGACTCCAGAAAAGCAAATGCAGCTTGTAGCACGGTCAGAGTACTACTGCTGGTTCCGGCTCTACTAGTAGTACTGGCGGAACTACAACAACATTACCTGGAGGGGGAACTATTGAATTAGCCCCCCGAAACAACTGGAGACGGAGAGGGAAGAAGACCAAGAAAACTGTAAAATCGACTATATCGGCTGGGTAGTCTGTCCCAGTCGTCAATACTCTAGCCAGTATGTCTGAGGGGCACGCGCGAGACTAGTCAAAATGTTAACTGTTGATGCACAAAAAGCATTCTAGGCGATACTTCCGAGGGCTCTGTCTATTCGTATTGGTCGAAGATTCGCGATTATGCGAATATCTCTATTCGTCATATTCTTCTTTATTCGTTATCTATTCGCAGATAACTGGGTACGGTTTAGATAATTACGGCATCAAACGCATGTTGCCAAAATTAATAGTAGGCGTAATCGCAGTTAATGTATCATTCTATATGTGGACTACTAGTAGACTTGTCGAACGTCGTCGGGTCAAGCGCTTTCAATTTATCTCGACCGCTGCCGTCGGTGGTATGCCAGCAGGAGATTGGAATGATAGCGACAGTGATGGATTAACAAACATTGCAGCTGGACTGCTCTATTGCTGACGGTCGGATATTTTGCGCTAGCAACAGTGATTTCGGTATTGTTACGTTCGTGGTAATTACGGCAGTGACTACGATTTTTCTTGCTGGGCGTGCGGAAGCTATCATCATCCCTATGTACCGTGATATCACCGCTAGCATTTCGTCGCGATGATAATGCCAAATACCGAAGGTTTGTACAAAAGTGGTGGAATGCTTTCAAAGGCCGCTCTGATGGTATTCCGATGGTGGGGACTAGTGTATGGAGCTAGTAATTTAGCAGCAAGAATTCTGGCGCTAGTGTCTGACGAAAAATGATATTTATTTATGAAATCTGTCGTCACTCTGTTGATGTTCGCACCACTGCCAGTAGTACCGAAAACTAGTCAGAAAAGCGCTGTCGAGATAATCGGTATCGGCGGACTGGTAGCTGGAGCTGAAAAAAAGATGAATAAGGAGCGAGGTGCGATGACCGACAAAGGTCGGTAAGTGGCGAGAGAATAAACTCACCAGCCAGTTTGCTAAGCATCGGCGCGAAAAAGGCGCAGCTTAGGAACGCTCAGATACGCGGCGGCACTTATCGAGGTAGAGGAGGGTTTGTCAACCCTAGAAACTGGCGATCAGGAGCCAACAGAAGATTCAACGCCAGAGCGGCGATTTCGGCCAGAAGCGCAAACCTAGCTGGCTCTGCAGCAGCATTAGCGGAAGACAACGAACGTATGAAGGCTGCCAACGCCTGGATCGCTGATAACAATATGTCGTCTGATCGCCTGGCCGAAATAGCTACAGGTTTCACGAGAGACAAAGATGGTATAGTAGCAGCAGATTTGAGCGGGCATATCATCTTATCAACGGCGCGCTGCCATGCGAGGCTTTAGCTCCACATATGACCAGCAAACAAGCATCCGACCTGGCTGAAGCTTCGGCATCATTCGGGGACGCCTCGCTGCAAAAAGAAGCCGCCAACGCTATCGCTGAGTCTGGTGCCAAGAAAGCGCCGTGGTTAGGGCGGTAAGCAACCAGAAGCTATCAGGCAGGGTACTTATAACGAAGAAGAAGCTATGGGAGATTATATCAAGAACAAAGCCAGCGGTTCAGGCCTAGCTAACGCAGATGCAGATGCCGTCAGGAAGATGGTGAAGCTTTTCAACAGACCAAGCTCGCCATAATGCCGATAACTCCTACATGCGATCGCTGATGAATGCCCGGGCGTCATTAGAAAATGATCCCAAGACAGCTGGCACCGTTCCAGCTTCGGTACGCGCGGAGATTAATAAGATTCCTCCCTATGCAGCAGTCAACAAGCCCATGGCGCTAGCAGTAGTGCTAGCAACGGCCAAGGCCAGCAGAATCTTAGTGGTAGTTCTAACAGCGGCAGTGGCGGTGGTGGTCCCAGCCCTAGAAGCAGCACCCACCGCCAAAACCCAGGTCCAGCACCAGGACCTAGCGGCGGTAGCCAAGGCAATCCTAGTGGTAGCGGACAAAAATCCTCAGAATTCTACACCGCCACCAAAACCTAGCACTCCTAACTCTAACTCTAACTCTAACTCTAGCTCTAGCAGCGATTCTAGCAGCAGCTCTAGCGGTTCCAGTAGTAGCGATGACAGTTCTAGCTCCTCTGGAGGGGGATACGACGACGCATAATGCGCAGACTAGCAGCGGATTATACATACCGAAGCACTAATAGCTGCATCATAAAAGTATTTTATGCGCTATAATAAGCAGTATGGCAGAATATAAAGTTGCACAAGACGTCGAGGCAGAAGACAAGCTGATCGGACCGTTTAGCTTCCGGCAGTTCATCTACCTGATAATTGCTGCTGTTGCTGTTGCCTTGGCCTGGGGATTGGGTCAGATATTTGTCGGTTTGGCAATTATTCCTTTGCCAGTTATCATATTTTTTTCACCGTGTTGGCGCTGCCGCTGCGCAAGGATCAGCCGATGGAGATCTATGTAGCAGCTATTATCTCTTATAGGCTGAAGCCGCGCAAGCGCGTCTGGTCGCCCGACGGTATCGAATCGCTGATCGAGATAACCGTACCAAAAGCCGTCGATGAGCATCTGACAAAAGACTTATCGCAGATGGAGACCGAAAAGCGCCTGTCGTACCTAGCAGATATCGCCGACACCAAGGGTTGGTCGATCCGCCATACCACCGAACCAACCCCGAACAGTTCGATGGTGTCAGACCAATATTACGCAGCTCAGCAGACGGTTGGTATGCTCGACGAAGACGGCGAGTGTCGCCAGAAAAGTTCGACGCTATGATTTCGCGGGCAGACCAAGAGCGCCACGACCGAATTATCCAAAATATGTATTATCAAGCGCAGACGCAAGCGCCAACACCGCAGCCGACGACCAACCAGGCGGCACCGCCTCAGGCGCCTCAAGCCTTTGATAATGATGACGTCGGTGATACGGCCGCGCAAAACGATGAACATTTGCCAAAATTCAACCCTTACCCGACCATTCACCAATCAGTTATCCAGCCTACGAGCCAGCAGAGCAACACAACCGCCAACAATCCTATTCAAGCTAGCTCAACAGAGCCAACCAAGCCAGCCAGAACCAATAGCAAACACTAGCGCAACAGCGGCTTCAGATGATATAATTAGTTTAGCTAATAATAGCGGCTTGTCGATCGCCGCCCTGCAGCACGAAGTAGATCGAGTCAAACAGAAGAAAGAAGACAGCGAAGTATTCATTTCGCTGCGCTGAGGCAAAAAGAAAGGAGTGGGGTGCCGCCAAACAATTTACCGCCGAATCAAGCACCAATGCCAGCACCGATGCCGCCGGCTGTTGCTGGTTCTGGGCAAAATATCGCAGCACCAGGCGACCCCGCTGGCAATCCTGACGCACCATCATCGACCGACCCGAAAAAGGGCAAAGGTAAAGAACAGCCAAAGGCCACTAGCACCCAAAAATTTCCTGATTTTTTTCAGAATTACGCGACAGCATGGTGGTGATGAACGACGGATCGTTTCGCGCTATTGTTGCTTGCAAATCGATCAACTTCGACCTGATGAGCTCGCGCGAACGCGACGGTGTCGAGCTAAGCTATCAAGACTTCCTCAATGCTTTGTATTTTTCCAATTCAAATATTCATTCGCTCGCAGCGGGTCGATATCGGCCCGTATCTCGATAAGCTAGACGCTCTGCGGCGCGACCAGGACAACATGCTGCTGGGCGTGTTGATGGACGATTATATCAACTTTATCGATGTTTTGTCGCAAGAAGCCAACATCATGGACAAAAAGCTTTTTCGTGGTTATTCCGTATTTTCCGACTGGCGACGTTACCAATATCGTCCAGCAGAGCAAGGGGATATTCTCGATATTATTTGGCAGCAGAAAAGAAAATGTCACCAAAATCGACACCCAAACCTACGCCAAAGCCAAAGAAGAAATCAAAAACCGCGTCGATTCGGTGATCGGCGGACTAATGCGAGTCGGCGTTTATTCTATTCAGCTCAATACCAAGCAGCTAGGCGAATTATATTACAATATATATAATCCAGACACAGCTGTACGAGAGCCGCTTGACGACTTTGGCGATGTAGCGTCGCTATACGTCCGCAAGGGCGAAGGTAATAATCCATACACCCACGAGGAGGTTAGGTGATGGCCCGCAAGAAAAAAAGATGGATCCGCTAGATATCGCTGCCCAGCAGCGCGAGCGCGAGCAGGCAGAGGTCGAACAAGCTTTCCTCAAGGGTATGACCACGCTGCGCGACTTTAATCGCGCCGAGCAGCCTCGAAATCCATTCGGCTTTATTTCCGTATCGGCACCAAATACGGCCGAACTATGTACGTTCTATGGCTATCCGCGCCGGTTGTATACGGGCTGGCTATCGGGATTAATTAACACTGATCAAGTCCTCGATATCAGTATGTTTATTTATCCTGTCGATACAGCGATTGTCCTCAAAAATTTGCGCAAAAAAAGTTACTCAGCTAGAGGCCGATATGGCGATTAATGCCGAAAAAGGCAAGACGCGCGACCCAGCCAAAGAAGCTGCTCTGCAAGATGCCGAAGAGCTACGCGACGAGCTGCAAGTCGGATCAGAGCGCTTTTTTTCCGCTACGGCCTGTACGTGACGATTTACGGCGATAGCTTAGAGGAATTAGGCTATGTACAGCACTCGATCGAGACATTTTTCGGGCAGATGCTGGTTTATAGCAAAAACCGCTTCTAGCCAGCAAGAACAAGGCCTCAACAGTACGGTGCCGCAAATGAGCGACCAGCTGCAAATTCGCCGCAATATGAACACTGGCGCCGTCAGCACCAGCTTTCCGTTCACTAGCGCCGACTTAACCCAAGAAAACGGTATTTTGTACGGTATCAATATGCACAACAACGGCCTGGTGATTTTTCGACCGCTACACGCTAGAGAACGCCAACATGGTAGTATTCGCTAAATCTGGCGCCGGCAAGTCGTTTACTGTCAAGCTAGAGGCTCTTCGCAGCATGATGATGGGCGCCGATATCCTGATTATCGACCCAGAAAACGAGTACCAGCGGCTAAGCGACGCTGTTGGCGGCAGCTATATTCGGCTCAGCCTCAGCAGCGACACGCGAATTAATCCTCTGATCTGCCAAAAGTTATCGACAACGAAGAAGCCGACGACGCCCTGCGCGCCAATCTAGTGACACTGCACGGGTTGCTGCGGCTGATGCTGGGCGGAGCTTCGGCTAATAGCGCTGGTATCGGCTTATCGCCATCCGAAGAGGCCGACCTCGACCAGGGACTAATTGACACTTACGCTCGCGTCGGCATCACTAGCGATCCATTGACGCATACTTCAGTACCGCCGACAATGGGCGATCTATGATACCCCTGTTACACATGGGCGGTACCGGACCGCAGTTGGCGCAGCGTCTGCGCAAATACACTACCGGTACGTTTTGCTGGTATTTTTAGTCAGCAGAGCAACATTGATATCAACAACAATATGGTGGTCTTTAATATTCGCGACCTCGAGGACGAATTGCGGCCGGTGGCGATGTATATCGTCCTTAGCCATATTTGGAATATTGTCCGCACCCAGCAGAAAAAGCGTATGTTAATCGTCGATGAGGCTTGGCAGCTGATGAAATATGACGACTCGGCGAACTTTATGTTTAGTTTAGCCAAGCGCGCTCGTAAATATTACCTGGGCCTGACGACCATCACCCAGGACGTCGAGGACTTCATGGGCAGCAAAATGGGCCGCGCCATTGTTTCGAACTCATCAATGCAGTTACTACTAAAGCAATCGTCGAGCGCCGTCGATGTGCTTGGCGACGTTTTCAAATTAACCGAAGAAGAACGCAAGCGCCTAGCCAACTTTCCCGGTCGGGCAGGGGTTATTCTTTGCCGGGCAGAATCACGTTCATATCCAGATTGTCGCCAGCGACACCGAAACTGGCTTGATTACCACCAACCCGCAGGCAACACTGCAGCAAGCCGCCGCAGCGCTGCCGAGGAGCAGACATAATAGCTTAAAAAGGTTATAATAAGATTATGCCGCTAGGTACAGAGAAAAGACCAGACACCAGCCAAGACAACGCCGACGACTTTTGACCAGTGGGAGCGTCAGATGCAGCCATCCCACAGACCAAAGGCCATGCCGACGATTTTCGACGCCTGGGAGCGCGAAATGTCGCCGAGCCAGGCGCACTGGGATGATACCGTCAGCCGAAATTTGTCGAGGATGGAGAATAAAACCAGCCAAACGTGGCAACGAAGCGGGCTGAGCGGTAGCGGTAATAGCTAGTGGCGACGCCCTGGCAATATCAATAACAAAGAGAAGCAATCGCAGCAGCAAGACGGCTGGCGCGACAACACCTCAGAGACCTAAACAAGCCTAAGAAGGGCAAGGGTAAAGTCAGGCGGCTTTTCGGCTATGAATAAACTCAAACGATTTGGACCGACTGGCGCGGTAGCCAGCATGCTACTGGTCGGTGCTGTTGGTATCGGTTCGTCGACCAGCATCATGGGCTCGTTACTGGTATCCATCAAAGAATCAATTGTCACCAATATTGATCAGCAGCAATATACGTCATCATCGCGATCAAACCGGATCTTTAGTCGCGGCGTCTAGCCGATGACGCCACATCTGGATCTTGTACTCTGGTCAAAATCGCCTGCCGCTTTTCACAAACCGACCAATTACCAGCTCAAAACAGCTTGACAAAAGGCTGGTGTCAAAGCTCTCGACGAAGCCGGCGAAGTTATCGAAAAAGGCAAGCTAATCGGCGGCAAACGGCCAGCTCACTATCTGATAGACGGCGAGAAGATCTCCGCTAAAGATTTCAAAAAGCATTACGCAATAATCCTAAACTCCGCAACGCTTTCCGGCGCGCTTTTAATCCGCGCTGGGTGAACTGGGTTGACGACGCCGCGGTCAAGTTCCTCAAGAAAATAGGCGTCACCAAAAAGTAGCAGAAAAAGCTAAACTCACCAGAAAAGGCTCTAACCGAAGCCACAGACGAATTAACGAAAAATCGAGGACAAAGCGGCTGATAAACTGAATAAAGAAATCGCCGAACAAGCTGGTGATTACGCTGCAAAAAGAAGCCAAAAAAGCCACCAAAAAGAAGGGGAACGACGTCAAGCTAATGATGGCTCAAAGGGTAATCTGCGGCAGCCAAAGGCGCCAAATGTGGCAGTCAATATCAATAAGGCTTTTCGAATCGCCCAGTACAGCTAAACTAGGTTATACCTTTTTGACAGCCGCTGATGCTATCAAAAAGGGCGAGGCCACCCAGAAATGGTTAATAACGTAGCGACTATCCTCACCAATCATATACTAAGTCCGACGGTACTATCAAAAACCCGCTACCGACGCTAAACTGATGAAATATACTATGGGTCTAGGCACCGCTGGCAGCTCGTCGTCGTAATATACCAGGGTTGGCGGCACTCTAGCCACCTCATCTAGGTGTTGTCAATAGCGAGCCTGTCAAAATGGGATGCGACCTGATCGGCTCGACAGCAGCCGAAGTCGGCGTCGATGTTTTTGACGGCATCAGAGCTGGACTAGGGCCGATTGGCTGGGCTTGGGTAGGGGAAGCTACTCATCGAAGGCTTATTGACTTTCGATACTGTCCAAGAAAAAGCTCAGTTCAGTCATGGGAAGTATTGTACAGACCTCTATTGACGCATTCACCAAATGGGTAGACATGAAATCATTAGCCGAATACTTTCTGAAGCGACAAAAACCAAAGGGAGCAACTGGCACTGATGTCGGTGACATCACTGGCGTGGGCTTATCAAACAACATGGCTCGACCAAGCCAGCTACACTGGCAATGCACCGCTAACTGTCCAGCAAAAGTTGCCTTTCGACGAGCAAATTGTTCAGCCCGAGCGTATTGCTCTAGCCGAAGAAGACCGCTTAACACACAGCCCATTCGATATTTCTAGTCCGAATACTTTCCTGGGGTCAATCGCTATACGATTCGTACCGTATTTAGGCATGGCGTCGAGTCCATTAGCATTCGTATCGGCCATCTCGTCGATATCTACTTCGTCGCTGTTTAATTGTTTAAATCCGTCGGCTCATGCCAAAAAAATATCATTGACGAGAACAAATGTACGCAAAACTCGGTGCTAGCCAACGAAAAAGACATCGCCGTCGGTCCAGCCTGCGACGTTCAATACGGCGTACCAACCGATTATATGGGCATAGAGCCTGATCAAGTAGCTAGCAATTGAGCGCTTCCGGCGATATCGACGAAAACAGCAAAGTAAAGGTAATAGCGAGCTGCAAGACTGGATAGACACTTGCAACCAAGCTAGCATTATAAACACCAAAGAATGCACTGTTGACAGCCGGCAGCGCGCTCTATACAACCCTATGCCCAAATCGACAAACGCACTGTCGATAGGCATGGATGAGGATCCAGATAAAACAAAATCGGCAGCAGGTTCGGGCTCGGGATCAACCACCAGCGGCCCTGGCGCCACCTTGCCAGATGGCGACGTTATTAGCCTGGCCAAACAGATTGTCGATAATCCAAATATTACCTACGATGGCGATCAGTTCCAAAAATATGGCAAATGGACAACCTGCGGCGTACGGTGTGACGGTCGACAAAGATTACCCTCAAACCATATTATATATAGCTAAAAATATCCTATATACATATCTTCGCTGGTCCGTGAAAGACACTCTAACATGTACAGTTTGCACCCTGTTGGAGAAGCTGTCGACATAGCGATGATAAACGGCACAGCGACAACCGGCGGCGACCAGAACGCTATAGACATGCTACAGTATCTCCTTGATGGCAAAGTTCTACCGCAAAGGCGCTGGTGTCGGACAGGAAGGTTGTGGCAATCGTGCTGGCTCGGGAATGGACGGCAAATTGTCCAGTGCTGGCTTGGTACCTCATGACGACACGTGTAACCACGTACACTTAGCACTACGCTGATACAGGAGTGCTCGAAAAATTGGTAGATTAGTATGCGAAAAACATTATCTCATCATACTATCAGCAGTCATACTAGCGAGCACATACACTCAAACCGCTTTAGCTTTGCCAGAGAGGCTGATTATCAACTCATCTCTCAACAATATTGAATACTACGACAGTAACGCTGCCTGTTCGACAGGGTCAAGTACCGATTTATCGTCAGTCAGCCCTGGCAGCGGCGCACCAAACGGTATGACTTATCCTAATCTAGATGCCGCAAAAATGGCAGACGCAATCGAAAAATACATTGAAACTCACGCACCAGACAGCCCGCTAAAAGGCACTAGCCAAAAAGCTATAGCTAGCGCCAAAGCGCAAACATTAACCCGTTTTTAGCATATGCGCATGCTATGATGGAGTCATCTTTAGCAACAACGACCGTAGAAGGCGCCCAGATAAAAACTCACAGCAGGGACACAATGCTTTTCGGACGCACCGCAACCGACTCCCAGCCGCACGTTGTAGAAGCCGATCGAAACTGGTATGTGGACTTCTTTCGAGGCTAGCGTCGACGCTGAGGCTGAAGAAAAACAAGAACGTCGATAGCGGCGACTGGTTTTCGTACGATAGAGCAGTGTTTTCTGATGAAATTGACCAGGTATGACAGCATATGCAAATAAATATGCTCCGCCAAAAAGATCCAGCTGATAAAGAAAAAGGGTGGCAACGATACTGAAGCGTACATAGCCTTCATGCAAGGCGCTCTCGACGAGATGGCTGGCTACGCTGGCGCCTCAGTCGCTACCGCCTCTACTGCGTCGACTACGGCTTCATCCAGTAGTACCACTAACTGTTGCGCAACACCAACCAAAGGCGGCGGCGTGGTCAAAATGCTATCAGACAATCCAGAAACCGCCCTAGGTTATCTGATGAGTGCTGGCAACGGTACCAAAATTAACTCTAGCTCAGGCTGCTGGTGTCGTCGGTAACCTCCAGGGTAGAATCATCACCAAACGTCGATCCCTAGAGCCTCTAATGGTACGCATATTGGTATCGCCTCAATGGGATGATAACCGCTGGAACAATGGAGTAGTAAAATTCGCAGCCGATATGAATGGCGACCCGTATGATCAGCGATTCAATTGCGTTACCTAGCTTGGGAAATGGGCTTGACCGACGAATGGAAAGGACCACCCATCTACTAACGGCGGGGTTGCCGATGCTGTCAGAGCAACCCTCGACTCCCGAAGAGGCCGCCGTGGTGTTTGAAGCAACATTCGAAAGAAGCGGGCGGCAGCGCACTTAGCTAACGTCAATCCAACGCCAAAGCTCTTTACGACAAATACAAAAGACAGTTCGTCACTTAGCTCGTCTGGGGCTGCCTTGCCAGGGCACTTCCGCGTCGTGCAGCAGTGGCAGTGGCGAGCTTCAGGAATACAAGATTACACCCTCAAATATGCTTGGAAAGAGCTGCATCATGAACCTCGCACCCAACGAAAAGACGACTACGTTGCAGCTATGGATAGTGCTGTAAAAGACGGGCGCTACACTGGTCAAGCAAGTGAGATGAAGAGATGAGGGTGTTGATTGCGGGTGTATTTGTCACAACGCTGCTATATGATAGCGGTTTTGACAAGACATACAATTACGATGCTAAGGGTGGTGGTACCGTCAACCAACTAGCAATGGCTATCACCTATTGGCAACTACTCGGTTATGCCAACCGCACATACCAACCAGACGGCAGTAACTCACTGATGATAAACTCCAACCAGGCGACGTTGCCTTCTCGCTAGGACACGTGTGGGTATATGTCGGTGAAATTAACGGCTTCAAGCAAAATATGCCTCTGCAGCTACGGCGAAAAGGCTCCAAGTGCTGCTGGCGAAGGGTTTTCGACTGGGATAATGCAATGTGGTTTAGAAAGAAATCATCATCAACATCATCAGGGGATATCAGCATGAATAAACGCAAAATTATTATTGCCATCATTTTCGCTATCATTGCGATCGTTGGTGCGCTAATTTATCAAATTTACACCGCTATCGACCGGTCGGGAAAAATCCCGGTCGAAGTTGCTGCCGCCCCTAACGATGCGAAAATCACTTTCAAAGACAAAAAAACTAAGGTCGAGTATGCTGCCAGAAACGGTACCAATTACCCTGCCGCCAGGCGATTGTTCAATCACGGCCGCCAAAGACGGCTTCCGCAGCAGCCAGACAGAGGTTAACGCCACCACCAAACCACGGTATACTGTCATTATCGAGCTCATGCCGCAATCAGATCAAGCTCGCCAGTGGCACACACATGGATCAATATAATAAGGTTGAAGGTATTGCTGGCCAGCAAATCCGCGAAGCTGGCAAAAATTCACCGAAAAATATCCAGTAGTCGCTAAATTACCAATCAAAGATCCCTTACTATTCGGTTGGTTACTACAAAAAAGACGACCGGCCAATAATCGTTATTCGTACCGAATCGCCGCAATACCGCTACAAAGCCACGCTGCGGTTAGTATCTATGGGTATCAAATTAAGCGATTATCAGATAGAATATGCCGATTATAAAAGCCATCTAGGAGAATAATTTATGACGCCGAAGAAGAAAAATCATTATCATTGCCGCCGCTTTTTCTGCATTTACTGTTTTGATGATTATATTAGCAGTAATTACTTCTCGCCAGCATTTGACAATCTCATTCGATTCATCGAAAATATTCTAGTGTTATACTATATAAAGGCACTGACACCAAGACCGAAAAATACCATCGCTCCTACCAAAACAGTCATCGAAAAATCCATTCAGTCCGGCAAAGAGTATTTCTTGCCGAAAGGTACTTACTTTTTAGTAGCTAAGAGCAAAGATAATATCGTGTCAATTTTACAACGAGGAATATTGTTGGCCTCGGACAAAAAGCGTTTCTCTCGACTACAAATATACTAATTCGTACTACAGAAACTGACGAACGAGAACAAAAAGCTATAGATAGTGCTATCCTAGGCAGCAATAGCAAAATAAGTACCTTTTATACTATCAAAAACGAAGCTGTACTAGAAAAAGGCGACTGGGCGATTGCCGCCCTGGTGTTTAACGGCGCTAGCACCGACTTAAATCGAGACACTCTGAAAGTCGTCCTCGAGAAGAAAAGATTCGAAATGGGTGGTTAAATGCAAAGCCGATGATCTCGATCAGCAACATGACTGCTCGGCGCCGCAAAGTACTCTCAATAAAGCTAACACTATCGACATCACTACACAGCGGCCGCTCATGCCGAATTATAACATCGGCAACACGAACAAAGTCGATAGGTACGAGTAGACAATCATAAGTACTAATCGCCAGCGCTAGTCATCACGATTTGGTTATCGACAAACTCGCTCATCAGCCGCTTTTTGGCGGTGTCGATCAAGCTCGCCAAAGACGTCATCTAGCAAAATTAACGGCCTTTTACCAGTTTGCTGCTCGATATAAGCTGCCTCGAGAAATTTCAGCGCTAAAACAATCGTCCGCGCCTCGCCGCGAGAGGCAACTTTTGATAGCAGATTTATCGCCAAATCAATCGCTATATCGTGCCGATGCGGCCCAGTGCTGGTCGCGCCAACCACCTTATCATAAGTGATTTTTTTCTTCATACTCCTTGAGTAGTTTTTTTGCGCCGACACGCGACTTTCGTGGGGAGTATTGCAAGCTAACCGTGTCGCTCGTGCCAGCAATACTCTGATAGATTGCAGTTATTTTACTATTAAAATCGTTCAAAACCGCTTGGCGCTTACTAATAATTTTAGCGCCGTAATCGCTCAGTATCAGATCTCAAGAGAATAATTCGTCGTCGTTAATTAGCGGATCCTTGAGGAGCTTATTACGCTGCAATAGAGCGCGATTATACCGGCTCAGCTCATGTGAATATGACTGGTCATATTGCTGGATCAACCCGTCCAAAAAATCGCGGCGGCGCTGCGGCGAGCCGTTAACAATCCGCAGCGTATCCGGCTCAAACAACACAATCGGATATTTGAGAGCATAAGGCAAGCGGCCGTGTTTTGCCAGCAACCACGAACTGTTTGCGCTTGGCGCCGTCTTGGTTTTGATAAGCCACTCGATATTGCAGTTCATCGGTAGCTACGTCTATCTGATACATTTGAGCGCCGTACGAACAAATCGATTCGTCGCTGCCGCGAAAGGACTTGCCGCGCAAAGCAATATATAAGGCCTCGATAAGCGATGTCTCTGCCGCAACCGTTCGGGCCAGATATTAGCGTCGTTCCTGGCTCCAAATCAAGCATTTTCAGCGAATGAACGCGAACATTCTGCACCGCCAATCGCAAAATCTTCATATTAACTCTTCAGAGGCATAATTATATGGATATAATCCGAATTTTTGCTTGCCGGCGACAAAACGCATGGCGACAGTTTGCCGCTAAACCGGAAATCGACGCTATCGCCATCAATAACCCCAAGCGCGTCGGTAATATAGCGTGAATTTAACGTAGAACACCGCCGCCAGTAACCTCGGCATCAGCCGAGCTAGTATTCTCACCAAGTTCGCTAGCAATCGAGTGAATACTAATATTATTCTTTTTCATCAACTGTCACTGTCACGCTGCCGCCAGAATTGCGTGCAAACAATCCAGCAATCTTCACAATTCGCGAAAAATCATCCATCTTGACTCGCGCTTGAGTTTCGGAGGTCGCTGGTATTAACTGCTGATATTTCGGATAGCTGCCTTCGATTAAACGGCTGGTAATCTCGGAGTCATCAACCCGGAAGCGGACTTGCTCGTCGTCAAACAGTACTTCGACTTGGTCGGTGCTATCCGAGATCGTTCGCAGCACCTCTTGCAGGCTCGATGTCGGTACAATTGCCGCAATTTCGCTAGTAGTATCAAACAAGCGGCGCTGCGCTAAAGCGATAGCCGTCAGTGTCCCGCTAGATACAATTTACCGCCGTCGGTGTGCCAATAAACGCCGGTTAGTACTGGACGCGAGGTATCATTGCTAGTAGTGATAATCGTCTGGCTGACAGCTTGCTTGAAATCAGCTACTCGCGATAGTGTAGGTGACGGCTTGATTCTCATCAATTGATGGTAATTCTGGAAATTCGCCAGCGTCAACACCCGACATAATTGATGAATAATTGCCCGACGAAATCGTCATCGACGTGCCGCTGCTAGCTATATCAACCGTACCGCGCGGCAGACTGGCTATAAATTCGCTAATCAGTTTGGCTGGCAAGGTCAACTCGCCCGGTTTAGTAATTTTGGCGCCAACATAGCAAGTCGCTGCTATCTCTAAGTTAGTCGCAGCAACCAATAACCGGTTAGCTTCGGTTCGCAGCAACACATTGCCAAGTATTGGTAGTCCGGCGCGGCTGCTAGCGATCCGGCCAACGATTGCTAGTGCTCGCGCAAAGTTTTCTTGTGTGACCGATAATTCCATAATTATTACCTATCTTTCTTTTTATAATTAGTGATGTATATAGTAGGTGCTGTGGACAATGGGGAAAAGTAGCTGATTAACAGAGGTAATTGACGAATTTTAGCCTGAGAAAATCTAGCGGAAAAAGAGTGAGTTTCACATAGTAAAACTAGGCAGTTTGTCCACCTTGATGACAATGATAACAAGGCCTCTCGCCAAACAGTGGATAAACGAACACAATTTTTACCCAGGGCTTTGAACCAGCTGTACACAAAAATTTCCACAGGATTTAAGCATAAAGTTTCTCCCGGATTTCGGCGACTTGTTCGCGGATAGTGAGGTCAAAGCTTGATAGCCTTTTTCAATTTTGTTGACCGAATGAATAGCCGTGGTGTGATCTTTGCGGCCGAGCTCTTGAGCGATGCGCGGAAAAACTCATGTGTAGTTCGCTCGCAGCAGGTACATAGCGATTTGCCGCGGCGTGGCGATATATTTGTCGCGCTTGCTGCTGACATTTCTTTGCTGTCAATTTGGAAGTGGCGGGCGGTTTTTGTCGATGATTTGCTTGGCGGTTAGATGTTGCGGCCTGGTTGATCGAACGTTGCCGAGCAGTCCTTCGGCGGTGGCGGCATCTGGTGTGGTGCCGCGCATTTCCGAATAAGCCAGCAGCTGATTAAGCGCGCCCTCTAGCTCGCGGACATTAGTTTTGATATTTTTGCGCTAAATATTCGACCGTCTGGCGCTCTAATGTCACACCGGACATGCTAGCTTTGGTCTCGATGATGACGCAGCGAGTCTCGAAAATCAGGCATTTGAATATCAATCGCCATACCCCATTCAAAGCGGCTGCGCAGCCTCTCGGTTAAGGTTGGAATACTGCGCGGCGGCTTGTCGCTGCTGATGATAATTTGCTTATTAGCTTGATGTAGGGCATTAAAGTATGAAAGAATTCTTCTTGAGTTTTTCTTTGCCGGCGATGAATTGCATATCATCGACGATCAAGACGTCAACGTTGCGATATTTATCGCTGAAGCCAACGATTTTTGAAACGAATACTGTCGAGAAATTCTTTCATGAAAGTTTCAGAGCTAACATAGGCAACTTTCATTTTGGGATCGCGCTTGATGATGGCGTTGCCGACAGCTTGAATCAAGTGAGTTTTTGCCCAAGCCAACACCGCCGTAGATGAAAAAGCGGGTTATACTTGGCGCCAGGATTGGCGGCGGCTGCCTGGCAAGCAGTGTAGGCGAGGTCGTTGCACGAACCAACCACGAAATTATCAAAAAGTGTAGCGCGGGTTAAAGGGTGGTATTGGCGGTGGGTGTTTTGGCGTTAACTGGCGCGCGGCTAATTAACTCGTTAGCGCGATCGCGCAGCGAAGCAGTAGTTCACTGACTGGTAATTTTTCTTAGTATTTTTGACTTTGTAATTAACATCTTTGATATTAGGGTTATTTTTTTCTTGAGGATCTCGCGGTTGCGTATCGAAACGCTTTTCGAGCTGTGATTTAGCAAAGACATTAGCAGCGCCGATAGTTGCCGTGCCATTATCGTAGATAGCAGCTCAGTATCACGAAACCAGGTTTTGAAGTTCGCGTGCGATACCGAAAGCTCGATTTCCCCAGAACACTTTTGCCATAATGAATTATTCATCTAAAACTTATACCCTCTGAGCTGTTAATAACTTATCTCTATGATAGCTGATTCACGAGTTTTTCCACAACTATAAGAACATTACGTTCATTAATAGTCATGTAGGCGGTTAAACAGAGGTGAGTTTTTCCACAATTTAGCGCTACCTCTGTTAAATTTGTGGACAAACCAGCCAAAAATGTGGATAATTTATATAGCGATAGTATAATCTCGACAGATTAGCAATCAAATATTGATTATTGATCGTGAAATTGCTATAATAACTGTCATTATGCCAAAAGCGAACTTTTTCAACCGCATACTCGACACCGCGTCAAGACGCACGGCTACCGTGCCCGTCGGGCAACCAAAGCTGGCCGGGCTGTACTCAAGCGCCGCCAAGCTAAAGGCCGTGCTCGTATCGCACTCTAACTAGTCGAGGTAACTACAGGTAAATAGCGCTAATTTTCGGCGCTATTTTGCTATAATGGAATTTATTGTATGATTGCGTCAAAATATCGATTTCACGGGCATGGCAGCTTGAAATTTTTATACAAAAACGGCCAAGCGGTTAGGTCGCGTTATTTCACGGTCAGATATATTACCAATCCCCGCCGCCAGCAGCCGCGCTTTGCGGTAGTAATTAGTAAAAAAGTCCATAAATCAGCGGTTGGGCGCAATCGTATCCGCCGCCAGGTTTATGAACGCTTGCGGGTTGATGTTTTTACCTCGCGTTAAAAACGTCGATATCGCAGTGATTGTTACCAACGGCGAAGCGCTAAGTTTGGCGCCTAATGAGTTAAAATCGTCGCTTGATGCTATTTTTGCGCAAATCATCGCTTGATTCGGTAGTTGCCAGGCAAAGAGATGATATAATGGTATAGATAAGTACTTGCCGAGAGGAGAATACGAGGCTTTTTATGCATGATTTATTCCAATTATTGATTGTCCAGCCGATTTTAACGCGCTAATGTTATTGTATAGTATCATTCCGTGGCACGATTTCGGGCTGGCGATTATTATCTTCAATTATTCTGCGGTTTGTGATGTATCCGCTGATCAAAAGCCAGCTCAACCAAACCAAGCTGATGCGCAAAATGCAGCCAGAGCTGGCTAAGATCAAGAAAAACACCAAAGGCGACCGCCAGGCCGAAGCCATGCAGCAAATGGAACTATACAAACGCTATGGTATTAAGCCGATGCGTTCGGTGTTAGTACTAGTTATCCAGTTGCCGATATTTATTGGACTTTATCAGGTGATTAGGATTATTATCTCTCTCAAAAAGCGAAGTGATTAGCCAATACCTTTACGAGCCAATCAAAAATATCGATGTTATTCAGTCGATTATCCAAAAATCCAGCTAATTTCAATCATACAATGCTCGGATTTATCGATTTAACCAAGACAACTTTTAGCAACCACGGCATTGACTTTTTCTTGTTGGCTTTGGCGGCCGTATCGGCAATTACTCAGTATATTATCACTACAAACCGCGCCAACTGCTGGCAAAAACCAAAAAAACGTTTCCGCGATCTGATGAAAGAAGCAGCCGAAGGTAAAGAGGCCGATCCGACCGAGATGAGCGGTATTATGACGCGCGGCATGATGAAGGTTATGCCGGTAATGATGTTTTGATCGCGGTAGGGGCTGCCAGGGAGCATTGGCGCTTTACTATCGGCGTCTAACTTGGTGGCGGCCGCTCAGCAGCATTTCTTGCTGCGAAAAGATGCTGAAGAAATGCACGAAATTGCCGAAGAGGCTAGCGCTCCCAAAAAAATCGAAAAAGCCAAAACCCGCGAGAAAAAGCTAAAGAAGCGCACATCACGCGGATTAAGGCGAAGTAGGAAAGGAGAAGTATGGATAAAGAACAGTCAATTGCCTATGCCAAGAAATTTGTCGAGGATATTTTGTCGTTTTTGGCGAAAATATAGAGGTCGAGACTAGCTATCAGGATGATATTTTATCGATTGACATTGCTAGCAGCGACCTCAATAGTATTTTGATTGGCCGTAATGCCGAGACGCTACGCAGCTTGCAATACATGGTATCGACAGTGCTGCGCAATAATAATGCGGCGGTTACCCGCGTAATCGTCGATATTGCCGGTTATAAGAAGCAGCGCGAAGAAAAATTGCCGAAAAGGCTCGCGGCTGGATTGAAGAAGTGCGCCGCACCGGCGATTCGCATGTTGCTCATATTAACGCCGCTGATCGCCGGGTTGTCCACCGGATAGCGGCTGAATACAGTGATATTCGCACTTACTCTGAGGGCGAAGGCCGCCAGCGCTATATTATTATTGCGCAGGCGAGTTCTTAGCGTTATAATCATAAGTATAAAAGAAAGGATTGAGTATGGCTGCTGTACTAATAATCGTAGCGGTGGTGGTTATCCTGCTGGTTGTCGTGATCGGCGCGGTAATCGGCATGTATAATAGCTTGGTCAAGCTAAATATCAAAACTGACGAGTCGTGGAGCGGCATTTCGGTGCAGTTGAAGCGCCGCGCCGACTTGATCCCGAACCTCGTTGAAACTGTTAAAGGTTACGCGGCGCACGAGGCGGCGTTTTCGAAAAAGTCACCGAGGCGCGCTCGGCTATCGATGTCGGCAAACACACCCGGCTGAAGCAGCCAAGGCCGACGGCGAATTAACTATGGCGCTCAAAAGCTTGTTCGCGGTATCCGAAAATTACCCGGAGCTGAAAGCTTCTAGCAACTTTATGGAGCTGCAAGCGCAAATTACCGACACCGAGGATAAAATTGCTGCCTCGCGCCGTTTCTACAACGCCAACGTCACCCAGTTCAACACCAAAGCGCAAAAGTCTTCCCGACTAATATTTTTCGCTGGAATGCTAGGGATTTAACGCTGATAAAGAGTTCTTCGACGTTAGCGAAAGCGAACGGGCAGCAATTGAAAAAGCCAGTTGAAGTCAAATTTTAATTCTAAAATAATAATAATAAATTAAAAAGTAAGGGCTCGATGGAACATTTATTTTTGACAAATATCGAGCTCTTTGCTCGTGCTGGCGGCGGCGGATCTGGCGGCTCGGGCGGTGGTTCTGGCGGCGGCGGAGGCGGCGGTTTGCTGGCCCGGCATAGCGATGATTGGCTTCGTGCCGGCTTATTGTATCGGTTCGGCGCTGCGCAAGCTGCATAGGCCAAGAGGGTACGCGGTTTGTGGCTGCGAACGTGATTGGTTTTGTCTTGATAGTAATAACCTTTGTGCTGATTGCCAGAGGTTGCGTGGGTGTAACTATTGCTTTTGGCGCGCTCGTCGGTATGGTTACTGGACTTTACGAGGCGTTTAATAAGATTAAACAAAGTAAGTTCTTGCGCGATAAACTTATGCAAGCCAGCGCTGCCGATCCGGTATGGAACGAACAACAGATAATCGATCACGCCAAGCAAGTATTCCTGCGCTACCAAAGCGATTGGGCGAAACAAGATAGCGAAGCGATTAAAGCTATACCGAAAATTATGCTTATCATGCTGGTTTGATGAGTTTATACGCTGCAGCTAATGAATCGGACAAACCAAATGTCGGATATCGTAGTGAACGACGCCGAGGTGGTTGATATGTTAGATTCGCCTGATGATAGCCAAGATACAGTAACGATTGGCTTTTTCGGCGAGCGCTAAAGATTCGCTGGTCGATAACGCTACCAATCAGACACTATTTACCGACAATAGTATGTTCACTGAATATTGGCGATTCCGCCGCCACGGCAAAAGATTGGTTACTGAGACGGCGTCGATCAGGGCGACAGCTAACCCGGCGATGTATAATCCGCAAATCGACCAATTTTGCCCGCCAGAATAATTATTGCTATAGCGCTGATATGGGCTGGCTGTTTATACCAAAGCGCGGGCAACTATTTAACGGCGCTCAGTTTGGTACGTCAGATATCAATAACCATGTGGTCGGCTTGTATAAAGAATCATTGCTTGTGCAATTGTATACTTACCAGCGTGCCACTGATAGCTCATCAGTAGTTATCGCTCAAATTAACGTACCGAAAGATTACGGCCAAATTATTGTTCGTCGCAAGAAAATGATGCGTTTCGGCGGTGTTCGCGGTCTGGAAAAAGTCGAAATGGAGTGGGGTAAGTTTAATGAGTTATACGAGGTGTATGCTTTAATACCGACCAAGCAGCTAGCTTTGAGCTGCTCAACCCCGACGTACATGGAGCAATTGGCAGCGCTTGGTTTCGAGGTCTCAATCGAGGTTGTTGATAACGTAATTTATCTACACACAGCCGAGCAGGGCGCTGATATCGCTGTGTACCAAACTATGTATGATTTAGCGCAAAAAGCCTTCAAAGAAATGAGACTCTAGCTGTTGATAGCATTTTCATAAAACTTTGCAAAGTTTGCTCGGCCATCCCCGCCAAGAATACTTTAGCCACTTGTTGCTTGCCTTTTTTTAGACAAAAGTATTGCGCAGCGATTTATCGGTAATAACGGTATCAATCTTGCTGGCAATGTCCTCAATATCAAGCGGATCAAAGTATACTGCCGCGTCGCCGAGAAATTTCTGGCATGCAAGAAGCGTTGCTTGAAACAACTGGCGTACCGTAGGCCATTGCCTCTAATGGCGGCAGAGCCGAAGCCCTCGAGCAGCGACGGGAATGACGACATGCTAGCGACCGGGTGAAGATCCAGTCGCGTTCAGCATCAGGTATAAAGCCGGTGAAGTGAATATTTTTGTACTTTTTGATTCAAAATAGTCTTTGTTGCGCTGAGTGGCAGCGTTAATCCGGCCAACCAGCACTAATCCCTAGGTCAGGGGTACTTTTGTAGTAGTTTTTGGTGGCGTCACCCAGGCGGCGGATATTTTTGTAATCAGGCTGCTGGCCGACATAAGCAATAAAACGCGTAAACGGTGTTTTTGTAAGGCTGCAGACCACCCTGATGAATCTCGGCAGCTTCATAAATCGTTGTAATTTTATCATCAGATATTCCGCAGAATGCTTGGTATTCGCGCTTGGTAGTGTTTGACACAGTGATAATATGCTGGCTAGTCTTGGCAATCTTTCTTGAATACCCAGCGGCCGACCAGTTGTTTAGCATGAAAAACTAGCCAGTTCTTGTCGGAATTATAAGTATTGAGCAGTGTCATGTCATGAACGGTAGTGACGTGCTTTGCCGCGATATCGGATTAGCTGCTGCGGCATACAAAAATGCACTAAATCCGGACTGAGGTCATCGAGAAAGGTTTTGAAACCAAGTTGTTCAGCTAACGAATAGTTTTTGAAATCGATAGTTAGGACGTTAAAATTTGGGTTAGTTGGCTGCCAATAGTCTTTATCTTTGGTTGGCACGAGTATACTGTAGGTATTGTGGTGGTCGATTTTTGCAAATATTCTAGCAACTTAACCACGTAAGTACCAGTCCCAGAGTTGATAACGCGGGCATCAATAGCGATATGACTCATGATGATTCCTTTCTGAAAACAATTCGCTCGTATAGGCAATAATTCCAAATCAAAGAGACGGCCGTGGCAAATAATTTAGCGACAAATAAGGAAATTTGTTCGTTAGTTATGAAGTCTTTGATTAGCGGCGTAGTCAGCCAAATCATACCGTTTTGCAGCACCCATAGCCGAATAGCGTGACAACTCACAAAAGACACTATCTCATATTTGATATTTTTGCTAGTGGATTTGAAGGTGTACTTTTTGTTAGCGAAAAAGCTAAAAACAAAGGCGAGTACCGGTCAGAGACAGTATTGGCGGCTAGTTTAGGTAGTCCTAGAAAGGTAAGTAAAAATAATAGCCCAAAATCAATTATCGTATTTATTGTGCCGACGATAGCGAAACGACCAATTTGCGCTTTATTTTTCACGCTTAGCCTCGTGATATTCCTCGACAAAGTAACCAGGCCGGTTCTTGGACCTCGCTAAAAATTCGAGCAACGTACTCGCCGATAATACCTAGACTAATCAGCTGGATGCCGCCCTAGAAACAAAATTACTGCCATTAGCGATGAATAACCAGCGCCAGTAGGTACGCCGAATAGAGGGTCGAATTAGCAGATAAAGAATATACAAAAATGCACCGCATGATATAATCATTCCCAGAAATCGACGACATTCGCAGCGGCGCCGTGGTAAAGCTAGTGATACCGTCAATAGCGAGATTAACCAGTCTAGCTGTAATTCCATTTGGTATCGCCGGCAGCGCGCGGGTCGCGATCGTAGAGCAACTCTTTTTGTTGAAGCCGATCCAGCTGAAAAAGGGCTTTTGGTGTTGCGCTGCGATTCGCGCAGCAGCTGAGAGCTTCAACACAGCGCCGATCAAGCAAGCGAAAATCGCCAGTATCGCGTTGAATTGGAATCGCGTCGACTTTTGCAAAATACGGTAGTACCACTCGCTGGTTTTTCTTGAGCCAAAGTTTCACCCTGGCGGCTGCGGCGCCGTGCGTAAACATCATCGTATCCTTGCTCCCAGAGCTCAATCATTTGCGGAATTAGCTCGGGCGGGTCTTGTAAAGTCAGCGTCGATAATTACTACTGCATCGCCTTTGGCGTAATCAAAGCCAGCTAGCATGCCAGCTTCCTTGCCAAAAATTGCGCGATAGATTAACATAAGCAATTGAAGAATTCTTTTTGGCTTCTCTTTGAATCATAGTCAAGGTGTCATCGCTACTGCCGTCGTTGATAAATAGCAGTTCTAGGCGGTATTTTTTGATCGTTTTTGCAGATCTTAGACGTGCGAAATAACTGCGGCAACACCGCTTCTTCGTTGTAGGCTGGTATTAGAACGGTAATTGTCTTCATAGGCTAATTATATCACTTTATTTTTGAACAAGCTCACTAATTGAGTTGGCGGTGATGGCGCCAGCTTGCTGCAGATAAGCTGTCTTGGCGGTCGCCGACTCAAGCGCGTTAGTACCGAGGATAGCGCCAGCGTGCCCCATTTGGACGTCGCTAGGGCGCTATGTCCAGCGATATAGGCGTAAACTGAGCTTACTGATAGATTGCTTAATATAATCAGCTGCCGCATTTCGCTAATGCCGCCGATTTCGCCGATCATTACTATACGTTTAACGCTAGGGTCGTTTTGAAATAACTGTAAACAATCGACAAAACTGCTGCCGCTAATCATATCGCCGCCGATACCGATGATGTATCGCTGCCCGAAACCAGCCTGCGTCAATAGCGACATAGCTTCGTAAGTAAGCGTGCCGCTGCGGCTGACAATCGCCGTATCGCCAGGTGCTGCCAGTGACGCTGGAATGATACCCAGCAGCTGTCTGCCTGGTAACAACACGCCGGGGCAATTCGGACCGATCAAGACCGAACGGCTGCGGTGTAGTTTTTGCTTAATCTCGAGCATATCATGCACTGGTACGCCCTTCGGTGATGCAGATGATAAGCGGGATTTGCGCCTGAATAGCCTCTAAAATAGCGGCTTTGGCGTACGGCGCTGGCACAAAAATCACGGAAATATCAATGGCAAAACGTTTTTTGATATCGCTAATTGTTCGGAAGACTGGTACGCCGTGAACTTCGGAAACAGCTTGATTAGGGCGAGGTACCAGCGACGATATGCGTCTTTGTAATCAAGCATGTTTCGCGCATGAAACCGGCCGTTTTTACCGGTAATTCCTTGAATTATAATGTTTTTGCCAGTGAAAAGCTGCGGCGTCATGAAATGTCCTCCAGGATTGCTTCTAAACTATCGAATAGCGGTAGATTGTATTGTGCTAGCAGTTGGCGGGCTTCAGATTCGCGGTTGCCAGATAGGCGAATGGCGAGTTTTGGTAGGTTGGGAATTTGCCGCTGGGCATCGATAATGGCTCGGGCCACCTCATCGCAGCGGACAATGCCGCCGAAAATATTAATGATAATCACGTTGATATTATCGAGGTAGTGATTTGACGGAAGCAATCGAGGATTTTATCAGAGTGCTGTACCACCGATATCGAGGAAATTAGCTGGCGCAAACCGCTTGCTGTGACTGCATCGACCGTTGCCATGGCGAGTCCAGCGCCGTTGGCGATTGTAGCAACCGCGCCGTCACGATTAAGTATGACGAAATTGTGTTCGGTAGAGTTGTCTTCGAACTGCCAGTTTAAGTGGCGAAAAGCAGCCGCATCGTCAACGGTAATTTTAGCGTCGCCAGCGATTAACTTACCGTCAGAGGTGAGTACTAGCGGGTTAATCTCTAGTAATAAGCAATCATTGTCAATAAAACAACGATAAGCATTTTCAATATCTTGCAGCAAGAACGCTTTTGTCAGCAATATCGAGATAATCAGCGAGCTCGTCAGCTAAAGATTCGAATTTTTCGTTGGCAATATCGCGCCGAAAAAGGCTGCAGTATCTTGGCTTTCAATTTCGACACCGCCGCCAGGATGGGACAAAGCATTCAATGGCGGCGGTTTGGCGATTAATATTTAACGAAAAATAAAATTCGCGGCTAATATCGAGGATTTCTTCGGCTAGCAATTTTGACGGCAAAAACCCTTGATTTTAAGATTGAACATTTTCGGGCAACAGATTCTACATCTGACTGATGACGGACTATTTGCACGCCGCCAAGTTTACCGCGCCCGCCGATAGGAACCTGCGATTTCAAAACGATCGGCGCAGCGATAGCTTGCAATTCATTAGCAGCGAAAACTTTTGCCGCGCGGTATCGGCACTCACACGCTGACAGTAGGGTTTTTGGCTTCATATTCTAGCAAGCGCATATGGATTAATCCTCCCCGTAGAGCGTGTTTTGATATAAAAACGTTCTACGGGTATTATTCATCTAAACTTTCCTGCATATAACGATAAACGATTGATATGATCTTTTTAACATCTTGATTGGCATTTTGATACAATAAATTATTAAAAGCTGTTTCTCTAAAATCGCGGATTGGTTTGCTCAGAAAGTGCATGAATAAATGATTGAGTGCAACCCTTCGATATGGTTAAAATCAAACACAATCATATTATTGTTTTCTAGGTTGGGTATGATTAGCTTTGTGCGTATAGTTTTAGCTATTTCTTTATTCTCAGCAAATTTTCCTGCTTCGTTGTACATTTTAACAGTAATCATCATATAAAACAGGGGTTCCTATATTTAGCGCGTTTTTCTTTCGCGTATTGCGTTATCATATACTAGGCTAATCATTTCAAGAAGTGCATCAAAAGCCTCGTTATTATCCAGCGATATGTCAACTGCAACTAGAGTTCCTTGAAAATCTGGAGCGGTATTAATTTCACGATGAGGATCTCGTGTTGGGTCAGCATAAAGTCTTGGAGTTTTGTGCGTCGATCGTGTTTTTGTAGTTTATATTCTCCTTTACGCTATCAAATTAAAAAAATAGCTACGGGATATTTTTGCAATTGATTTAATAAAAGAATAGTCCAGCGCCAGCATTATCGTCAGTGCCTCCTTCTTGGCGTGTTGTTCCTGATATCCCAGGCGTAAGGGCTAGGTTTTATAGCATCTATATCTGTGGCTGGATGCCAATATTCTTGCATACTTTTCCATATTCCAATCCCAGAATCGCAAATTCCGATACTAATCCGATTACTTTTTGTAATATTGTGCAGCTACTATAGCGCCATCTGAGGATAGGGAATGTTCTATAACATTACGTACGAGTTCGCCTATAACATACTTAATTACACGAGATTTTTCTTCTGGCAAAGTGTAGTAGAGGATCATATCTGAAATAAAAGCAGATTGCTCTTGCTGGAGTGCTAATTACAGAAATGGAATAAACCTACCAGATTCGTCTTTGTGGGTGATGCTAAATGGTGACGGTGTTTTAAGGTATGAATATAAGCCCATCCTGTCAAGGTAGGCGCCAGATTTTGGAGGTGTATCTATGGTAGAATTTAGTCTTCCAGCTTTTCTTGCTAGAGCAGCTGTCATAACCAAAATAGCAGGGTGAACATTAATCCATTTAGGGTTGGTAGAAATATGAAGCTCCGAGGGTTTTGATAGATCAGCTGATTCAAGGAAATTCTCAAAAATTGCGGAGCATTCCTTGATTCGAGAAATGAATCTTCATAATAATAATTTTACCCGTAGAACGTGTTTTCTGTCAATATACGCCCTACGGGTTTGTGAATTATCATAAAAATTTACAAAATAGAAGCGCTAAAAATAGTTATGGGAATAGTTTATTTTCCCAGTAAAAACTTACGAAATTTCAGCAGTCCAGTTTGATTGGGTAGCGGCTCTTCGTGGATGATACTGCGGATGTAGTCGACAGAGACTTTTGCGGTTTTTGAATAGACCAGCGTTTATGGTAGGCAGCAGGTTTACGAATTATTGAGGCTAATATACCTTTGAAAGCTGGCCAGCCGTTGCCGTGGCGGACGGCGCTGGCGAAAAATTAGCCAATATGTCAGAAAAAGCGCAGGCCAATATGCAAAAATAACTTCCCTGGAACGTTTTTAATGAAAACTAACGGCAGGTTTTTGAAAGTGTTGTAAACAGCCAAGCCAGGAACCTTTTTGCTGCTAGCGCCAACCTTGTGATAAGCGATGGCTTTGGGCGTAAAGCGGACCTTCCAGCCAGCTAACTGGGCGCGAAAACTGAGGTCGACATCTTCGTAATACATGAAAAAGTCCTCGTCGAACATATCGATATCGTCAAACATTGCCGCGCGATAAATCGCTCCGCCGCCAGTCGCGCCAAAAACCTCGCCAGGCTTACTCGGCGCATTTTCAACAGATTCGTCGCGGTTTCGTGGACCGGGCAAGCCCCAGGTTGTGTAAAATTCACCAGTTGAATCAATAGTGCCAGTGCTTTGAGCGAATCATTAAGCCAGTTGTTACTACCGCAGCGATTATGTTTATCCATTTCTTCTTTAACAAGAAATTTTAACAGTTTTGTCTGCTGCTAGCATCGGGAGTTAAGGAGGGCTATATAACTGTTATTTTTACTTAAAGCTGTAGCCCATACTATTACTCACCAGCAAAACCCAAGGTTTTTATTATTTTTATAAAGGTACATAGAGTTGCGCTTATTTATAAAATATCAATTTTTATTGACAGAATTGTCAGAAGAGTTGTTATCGGCGAATATAATGTCCGAAGGTTCTGTTTTGTGCTAATATGGATTTTGCGCAAGCTATTGAATCATCAGCGCAATTCCAGTTTAAGATGATTATTGCAACTCTATTCATAACACTACAAGTATTATATAATGGACGGCAGCAGTATGAAACTACCAGATTTAAGTAGCGTATAAAAGTTATTTTCAAGAGAAAATAGAGCGCTATTTTCAGAATTAGTCAGAACGGATTTTAGAATTAAGATACGGGGTTCTCTAATTGGCTATGCGTGGTCGCTACTAAACCGCTGCTGCTTTTTGTGATTCTGTATAGTGGTGTTCGTGTATTTTCTTAAGGTTGGCAAGGATATCGAGCATTATCCAGTTTATCTTTGTTGTTGGGATTGTGATATGGAACTTCACCGAAATGACAGTTCGTAGTCTTGTCTGGTGGTTGGTCGGTGATTTAATTCGTGAAGATTAAGATTCCGCGTTGGATGATTGTGATATCAACCGCATGTCAGCGACTATAAATCTTTTCTCTGAGCTTAATTGTGGTAGCGATATTTATGGTGATTAACGGCGTTAGTTTCTATATATGGCGTGGGAATGTTAATGGTGTATATAAGGGATTGCTTATTTGTTTGAGGCTTGGGTTATCTGTTTTATTGTCGGCTTCTACGTTAAGTTTCGTGATGTGCGCTTTTGCATCTGGGAAGTAAATTACAGGCTGGATTTTTACGACCCCAATAATTTATCCATTACAAATGATTACTAATCCGTTTCTCGAGAAAATATTACTATTAAATCCAATGGCGTTGATAATACAGGCGCTCGTCATGACCTTATTAATCCAATACAGACTATCTCATTTACTACAGCTTGGTCAACTCATCCGTTAATGGCATTAGTTCCGATGACTATCATAGCGATATTGATAGTAGGCGGGCTATATTTCAAAAATCAGCAGTACTGCGGAGAACATTTAGAATGGTTAAGAGAAATACGTCACAGATAGTTCTAGGGTGAATAACTCATATAAATCGTTTCTGTCTTCCTTAAGGAAAATCAAAACTCAATTAAAAGGTAAATTAATGATTTTCGAGGCGTGGTTACGAGACTCAAAAAGGTACTTAAAGGAGTGTCGTTTGAAGTTAATAAAGGTGATTTTTGTGATAAAGGGACGCAATGGTAGCGGAAAGAGTACTTTTGGTTGAAACCGCGCACAGTATATACACTCCGAATAAGGGTTGGTAGAAGTTAATGGAAAATTGACGCCATTTATTGAACTTCTGGCGTAGGTTTTAATCCTGAGCTATCTGGGCGTGATAATGTTTTTCCTAAACGGAGCTCTACTAGGTTTTAATCGCTCTGAGATGGAAGAAAAATATGATGACATAGTTACTTTTTGCTGAGTTAGAACGATTTATGGATCAAAAATTGAAAAATTACTCTAGCGGTATGTGCAAGTTCGATTAGCTTTTCTATTGCTATACGAGCTGATGCCGATATATTAGTGCTTGATGAGGTGTTGGCGGTTGGAGATGAAGCTTTTCAGCAAAATGTTTTCAGTATTTTAATGATTTGAAAAAGACTTAAAAACGGTTATTTTAGTGACGCACGACATGGCTTCGGTGCAGCGGTTCTGTAATCGGGCAATGATGATTGAAGATGGCAGTGCGATGATGATTGGCTCCGCCAGCGCATGTTGCGGGAAAATATACACTAAGTAATATTGCGGAAAACTCTCATGCGTCTGCAAAGAATAAAAAGTCCAAAAAGCAAAAATATCGTGTATTGATAACATAATAGTAAAGAATGGCGATAGAAAGACGAAAGTATTTTCTAAAGGTGATGATATAACAGTTGAGGTTTACTATACTGTAAGACAGCTGAGACCTTTTTCGATTGGTGATGTCAATTAGGACGCAAGATGATAACCTATTGGCGGGTATTGGGCAGCCAGGGTGATATTCAACTATCTAAGTTTGAACCTGATCATATAAATCATCTGTGGCACTACCAGCAAGATTTTTAATGAAGGGGTCAATATTCTTTAATTTTTCATTTTGGAGCGAAAGCCGGGAATTGCTAACGTATTTAGATACAACTCTGGGCGGAGGAGATGTCCCCAATTATTAACGTAAAAAGACATAACGATGGCTAGAAGCGGGTTATTTAATATTGATGGAACGTGGAAAAATCCAGAAAGGCTAGACTGAGACCGTGGCGGATAAATTTGCATTATTTGAATATAACACAGAAAAATATTGGCGACGAGGTGCAAAAGTATTGCAGACGCGGCGATTTTACCGAAAGTTGACTATTATATTGACCGTGATAATCTGAGCAACTTCAAATCAGACCATTCAGTTAAGCTGATTATGAACGGGTGGCATAATCGCAACCCAAAAGCTGGCCGCCACGCGCTGATAGTAATATAGAGCCGCTTATTTCAATGCATGTTGAGTCAAAAGACAAACAAGTGGTTAAATCATTTTTATCGCCAGATAGCGGAATTCCTTAAAAAGAACGGGCCGGTTGGTGCTCGTGACAAAACGACCGAAGAGTTTTTATAAGCATAACATACCATCGTATTTTTCTGGCTGCGTGACATTAACGCTGCAGCGAGACCCCGAGATAAAAAAAAGAGATTTTATACTAGCGGTTGACGTGTCGAAAAGGTCGTTGAGACTATTAAGCAGCGAACAAATCGACCAGTTATTGAAATATCTGTCTACCATTTTCCTTATTTATCGCGTGAAGAGCGGTTCTTTGTTGCTGAATATTTCTTAAGTTTATATCAATCAGCCGCCGCGGTAATTACTACCAGGTTGCACGCTATGCTGCCATCTTTGGCCTTTGAAACTCCGGTCTTGCTTATAAAAGACAACAAAAATATGAAGCCAAGCGGTATGCAGGATTAATGGAACTGGGCACGCAGTGCTACTGAGCAAGAATTTATTAATTCATCAGGTATTTTTAAGCTCGATAATCCCACAAAAATCCATCAAAATATATATAAGGGAAAGTATTGTAGAAAAATGCAGCAACTTTACTGGTTTTAATAATGATAAGACCTTCAGGACTATTGAGCTGAGCGATGGCATGTTTGATGTAAGATTTGTTCGCGCTTTTTGCTTTTTGGCTGGTCAGAGTACTTTTCCCGAAAGCTCTTTTTGGAGGGTGATGTTGCGTGGCGCGATCAACAAGTTGAAGATCTTAGAACTATTTTAGATGAAGAACGAGCTAAACACGTAGAGGAAAGTTTAAGAAAAAGGAAATAAATAAAACAGACAGCTTATGTAAAAGAATTAAATGAACAGTTAAACTGTCTTTATAGCTCAAAAAGTTGGCGCTCACAGCCCTTTTTAGGAGTATAATGAAGCTAAAAGTCTAATAAATAGTGGAGGATAAATATGAGACAGCAGATTTATAAGTTTTATGTTATACACAAAAACAGCAAGGTATTCGTAAGGCGCTCATAAAAACACGCAGCTATATCAGTAAAAGTAATGTTGCAAAAGTTACACCAGTCTTGAAGCAGCCGATTGAGGTAATGGCTTCAGTCGAAGATGTTATTAAAGCAGATTATATCAATCACCCGTACAAAAACGCCGCCAAAGATAGTTTGAAAATCGGCTGAAATTGTTATCGCCGGTTTCAGCGGGTAGCGGTCAAAATACGATTACGCGATTTGTTCGTCATTTACAGAAGGTCGGGCATGAGGTGACGATTTATATTTATGAAGGAATTCATCCACAATTAGCCGATGACGCAAAGAAGATTTTACGAGAAAGCTTTAATTTAGACGTTGACGTTAAAAAGGTGCACAATATGAAGAGTCTGACGCGCTGATTGCAGCTGGCTGGGAAACGGCTTTATCCTGTATTTAACGATTAAGACAAAAGCCATAAATTCTACTTTGTGCAAGATTTTGAACCATATTTTTACGGTCTAGGATCTGAGGCGATTTTTGGCGGAAAATACTTATAAAATGAATTTTACGGTATTACAGCCGGTCGCTGGCTAACTAAACGGGTTGAGTGAATATGGCATGAAAGCTGACTACTTTGATTTTGGTGCCGATGCGGATATTTATCGATCAAAAATCCATCCAACAAACAAAAGAAAGTTTTGCTTTGCGCACGTCCAGTAACTGAGCGTCGTGCGTTTGAACTTGGAGTATCCTTTAGATAGATTCCATAAAAACATCCCAGAATCACGATTGAATTTTTCGGTTGGATGATGTCAAATTATCAGATACCATTTCCATATATTAATCGGGGTATTATTACGCACAGTAAATTAGCGGATTTATATCACGAATCGGTGGCCTGTCTGGTATTGTCGCTAACTAACGTGTCGCTATTGCCATTAGAACTTCTGGCGGCTGGCTGTATACCGGTTATGAATGAAGGCGAGAACAACAGCCTGGTGCTTTGGCGAAAATAGATATTCACTATTCGCCAGCTTCGCCAATTCAGTTAGCTGACGAGCTATGTAAAAGTTGTTGAGCGCAAAGATATTGACAAACTACACCAAAAGCCCTCAGAAAGTGTCAACTCTATCAGGGACGATTCATGTTAGGTGGAGAAGATTATTCGTCGAGAGGTTTGTGGTGAGTAAACCAGACATTACTGTTTTTATTCCAACATATTTTGGGGAAGATTATCTTGAAGATTTGTTTACTATGGTTTTTCGGCAGAAGATCGACAAGTCTTATGAAGTATTGGTATATGATATCTAGTTCGACCGACAGGACGCCAAAGATTATCGAAAAATATGCTACAAAAGTATAAAAATATGCGCGACGAAAACTATCGCCAAAGAAAGATTATGGTCACGGTAAAACTTCAGCGCGGCGGCACGGCGATGCAAAAGGCGATATTGTGCGTATTTATCTCAGGACGCGGTTCCAGCTCAGCGATAGGTGGCTGTACGAAATGGTTGCCGTTTGAAATTCTCCTCGGATTATTGGTGTTATGGGTAAACAAGACCCTGTCCGAAGACTTTTCCGCTGCTCGCGCGAGATAATTCTGTATTTGGTGGTGTTTTGGTCCAGATTGTGGTACAACAGTTACGAAAGATGATTTTGTGAAAAAGTCAGGAGGTTTTAGTGATAAGATTGCTCTCTATTCTGACGTTAATTCGCGGCTCGCCGCAGTTATTTTGATAGGTGAGCTGTCCTATAAAAGATGTTCCATACGCAGAAGATCAGCTATTTGGTCGATGATGTGATAAACGCGGAGATATGTAAAGCATACCTCCGAGGTAATGTCCCATTCAAAATGAATTTAAGCTATGAGAATACAAATGCGAGATGTTTGATGAGACTATGGACTGCGTCGTGTTGGTATTGATGTGAATACCGGGACTATTGCTCAAATAGCAAAAGATGATTATTAAAGGCTGATTAAAGACACCTTATTTACGCTGCGAGATAGGCAATATTCACGCAAACGAAAGTTGTTTTATCTAGCCTCTAATCTCTTTTATAACATTGAGAAAGTGGCGCGGGTACGCCAAAAAGTGTGTTGACGAAATTAGATGACGAAACGGCAATTGGCAAATATTCCTTAGAGCAAAATTGAAGCAAAATCATCATAATCAATTTGAAAACCTAAGTTTTTCCTGTATTATTAATGTAGGGTGGTTTGTTAGTGAACGAAATAAAAACATCGCGTATAATTATTATTACAACAATCCTTGGGCTGGCTATTTTGAGTTGTTCGTATACAGCTGCTGCTTATATTAATAAGTGGATACCATTTTCAGATCAAGACAAACCTTTTGTACAACGATGACCAAGGTCGCGGCGTCAAATCCAAACAAAAACAAAGACTGAAAAGATGAAGTAAAAATCTGGAAAATAATCCTGACAATAAATCGGTTCGGACCAAATATCACGATGTAACACCTAAGCCAAAGGTTAATCCCGAGACTAAAAAGCAGGCTGTCTATGTGATGATGACAAGCGTTGAACAATCTGTTGATAAAAATACTATTACCGCGAGTGGTTTTGTCTCAGATGCAGTTGAGCAGGACGGTGCACCTATATATTTAAGCTGGGCGATAAGATTATAAAAAGACAGTAGGGGTAATGCCGCCAAGTTCAACGTCTTGTGAAACTGTGCGAGTAAACAGAAACGAATTAGACGCGGCTGGTAGATGGACAGTGTCAATCGAATACGCATCAAGCGCCTCTCAAGGCGTAGCTGACGGAAATGGCGGTGGTAGTTGAGTGATGAAGAAGGTTTTGGGATTTTACTCAGTGCGAGCATTTGCGATGATTATTTCCATAGTGCTAGTGCCTCAGAGTTCAATCCAGGTAGAATTATTGATGACGAAATATTTTATGATTCAAAAGTTATGGGTTCTGCCGCCGATGTGCAGCGATGATTGAGCAGCACACACCAGCTTGCGATCACGTGGGGAACCGGTCCTTCTGGATATGGCAATCTAACGAGAGCGCAGTATGCTACCCAGATAAAAACATTGGCACGGGCCGCCGTATGCGCTTGTTTGCAGAATTCATCATGAAAATCCTAGTAATGGCGATAACTCTTTTAGTCACGGTGGCGCGCGTTTCAGCATAGCGCTGGCCAGATTCATTTGGGATGCAGCACAACGATATCGAATAAATCCGCAGGTAAAGACAGATGCTGCGCAAGGAATCGCTCTGGACCATTGTTTGCTGACTCTGGCCGCCGTGTCGCAATAGTAACTATGCTATGGGTTATGCGTGCCTGACAGTGGTCCGGGTTATTCTGCCAACTGTGACGCAGAAAAAGCATGATATAAGCAAGTAGATAAGGCTGCTTGGCAATTACGAAAATATCGTAACGAAATCCAGAACTACAACTATCAGCCGGGTCGAGTTAATAGAATTTTGGCATAATCCAACCTGCCTGTGGCTGGCAAGCAAAGATGTTTTCACATCGAGAACTACGCAACCGCGAGTTTGTATATCTCATACGCCAGTATGTGCAAAGAATGACGTCAGCGTTGGCGGCATATCCCCCGGTACGGGCGCACTGCGAGCGTACGGTAACCGCAACTCTGTTACATGTTCCAGGAGTGGTTTGCAGCACCAGCGACTCGATGCATATTGCAGATATTTCGACGGTAAAGCTATACTCAAGAGTGGTGGCCAGCAAATATTAGATACCAAACCTTTGAGGTGCTGAGCCGTCTTAGCACTTTATCAAAGCGAATTAGCTTGCGTGTCAAAACACTATATAGATTCATTATCAAACGGACCGGTTTTAAAATAAACGTCGAGATCCAAAGACCGGAGCTTATCTATCTGGCTGACTCGGAGGAGCAAACCGTGTTTAAGAGTTGTGCGATGCCGCGACTATGTGCTTTCAACTTGTTCAAATAATCCGGATCTTGCGACAATCACACCACTGGCATATCGTAAACGGTCCAAGCGTAACCAACTATCAAACTTTGAGGATGGTCGTAGTTACTGAGTATCATCAGCAAAAGCGTTGCGAAATTTGCGACCAGACCGCGTCAAAGAGCGCGGACTAGGGGTTACCTTAATAGATTATCGCACTGGGTATAAGGATTTAGTGGCTGCAGAGCCAATTGTTAGATACAGTTATACGAGATGACTCAAATGATCGCTGGTATTATTACGGTCCAGTCAGTGTCTGAGTTATTCAAATGGAGAGATGGTTAATCTAAAATATTTCGTCAATCTTTCAAATAAAGGTATAACCAAGGCAAAAGTATTTCCGGTCTGCTACAGATAGTACAGTGCGCTATGTTAAGGATGAATTGGCAAACTTTGATGTGCTGGGGGAGTCTGCTACAGTCTATATGCACCAGCCAGCTAAGTACATTAAGAAGTAAGTCTGCTCGACCGCGCAGGTCATTATTGCTGACAGGAGCCGTCAGGCTCCAGGCGTGTAAAATCTAAAATCATTCAATGGTTTATAGATATGCAGATACAATTTATATCCAAATATATCACTGGGAACGATGTGCTCAAAGCTTTGGGTCCTCAAGCAAGATCGCCCACTCACTGCAGACGCCAGTCATCGTATATGTCGAAAACCTCACCATATACACCAGCAGCTACTTTGAATAAGTCTAAAAGACAACCCAATGGTCTATATGATAAATCAAGAGTTTGGCACAGACTTCATCTATAGGAGATGAGTAATGCTATGGGTATTTGCTACAGCAAACTTGAGGAACAATCCAGAAAGAAACACGTGAAAGCATTAGGGATGACGCATAGTGCTTTGACAGTGTAAGGAACTGATGAAATTGTACGGAAATTTGGATGTCCCAGTCTGGCGAGCAGTGCACTATACAACAGGGTGATTCGTCAATACGGTCTCAAGGCAGATAGTTTCTGATATGAGGCAGAGTGCGCATCACTCATCTGTAGCTGATCACCACGAGCGATTTTCAGTGTCAAAAAGCACGGCAGTGCTCCTATAAAGTACAAAATGGACAGCATTATATAGGATCGTACAGCTAGATAAGGTTGTTCAGTGGGAAAAGACATCACACCGTTGAAGCGACAAACAATATATTGTCTATGATTCCATCCGAAATAGTCACAAATCAAAGAGTTACGAGACTGGCACAATAGATGCACAAGGTCACACAACGTATTGTAAAGTTAAATTAATATAGTTGTGGTACATAATCCTTGCCGTCGCGTTGGTAGTGTCTTTTGAGGCGCCAATCGTACATACTTGGTTTTGGTGGATCAATCTGTCTTTATAGTTTTGCTCGTAACATAGCGCATACAGTGCAGTCATATATCCAGATCTATCTCATTTTCGTACACGTGATCTTACTTCATCTCGCTAGCATTTATTAGTTTATTTGGCGATTCTATAGCAATTTTAAAGTGCATAAGGAAAGTTGAGCTCTATTACACACTGACGGGCTAGTATTTTGGTAGCTGTTTGCTGAAATATTCTGGAAGAATTTGAGGTTGCTTGTAATGACAGTACAGCTGATTTATCGCTTTACCCTCTTGTTTTCACCCCAGCAACTCTACAGGTTGCGTTCGGGATTTGCGCTTTTAGTGGTAGCTATATTTACCGTCTCGGTGTTACCGATCGACAAAAGAAAAAGCTCACCTATATATTGATTTCGGCAGTGTGTCTACTGGCTTTGCGCTTTGTATTTGGTCAAGATATGGCCATTTTACCATTAGTCGTGGTTGGTATGTTTGAACCAACAACTGCAGCTAATAGCAAAATGATCAAGAGATTTATTATTAGAGCATCCTTGGTTGTTCGGTGGTTTTCTTTTTGGCATTTCACCGCTATTGCTGTATGTAGCAGCAACCTCTGAATATTGGTAACTTTTTATTATACGCTATATTACGCTTTTGCAGCCAAAAGGAATGGATGTACCATAATCCAACGCCATCATTTGTCAATGGTGAGTACTATCTACCTATTGTTGTTTATGCTATGTCTCTGTGCATATTACGATGAAGAATGCTATCTAAAATTTACTGCGCTATAATACCTTTAGTGTTTGGCCCCAGCTGCTGTACGGCTGTATCTAGTCTGACTGGAGTGATATACTTTCATCTACTATTCTCAATATAGCAGAGATTTTAATAATTATCCATTTGGAATTTACTAATTTGGACGCAATGTAGATTAAGTATGCAACAAATTCTATCGTGTTTCGCATATGGTTTTTATGTATAGAGTAGTGTTTGGTGGTTCTTGCTGTAAAAGCAAAAGAGGCATCTTCGGTTATGTTTATACCACTTATTATTAGCTTTATGTTTGCTTATAGCGAAGAATTAGCTAGCATTGTGTGCATAAAATAAACAATAACTAGTTATAAGAGATAGGTCGTTAAATAGATTCCTGCTACTAGTAATGACTATTTCTTGCGTCGACAACATTAAACTTTCTTATGTTACACTGTGTTTTAGAGAGACACAGGAGGTGTATCATGTTAGCATTCATAAAACAACGATAAAGGGTCGGGCGAACTCCTTTACATCACAAGATAATCAACAGCTTGTTGTTGAAGAAGTGCAGCAGGACGGTTTGGAACGGGAATCCAAAATCTATATTTAAGGTTATCCTTTATACAACCATATTTTTATTCTATGACGAGATGCACAGATTCATGTCATCTGAGTTCTCAAACCACAGAAGCAGAACAAAATCTGGACAATTGAAGATTTAAAACGTCACAGACTGTAGTCGCTTTCGCTTGATCCTCCGGTGGTCTGAAGTGATGCTGCCCAAGAGCCCGGCGGAAAGACAAATAAACACGCACGGACAACTGCGAGATAAAGCGAAGAAGTTAATTGTAAGGTTCACTATGAGTCACGGTGCCGCGAAAGCACCCTGCACAACAGAATACGCTGCGCCAACCAGTCCATCGCCAATATTGGCGATGCCCTGGCTAACGGTTACTCATTTCACAAAAATCCTCAGTACGGAACTATGCACTTTTTAGTGTATGATAAATTTCGTGCATAAATTGCCAGAAGATAGCAGAGCTGAGTTTGCAGTGATAATAACAAAACAGCAGATTAAAATAGTCAATGGACTTGAATCATGTTCAAAAATAGAAATAGGATATAAAGATGGCTCTACCTGATATTAGAAATATTTGCGAAAACGACGTAGAGTGGATGTCCCGATAACAATCACAAGTTAGCCATTATTTGCAGCTTTTACGGCAAAAATCAGCTCGCCTGTTGTTCCTGAAAATGATGGCGGCATATCCAACTGATAAAACGGTAAGTCTAGCTTGCAAATAAGATTAGATATATTAAACCAAAATATGTTATAGACTATACCTGCAGTATTTGCCATAACCAGGATTCTGAGCGGGAGCAGCTATTTCGTTGAGTTGTTGATGACCAACCCAGCCGTTCTGAAAGGCTGTGTCCGGGCCGCTAAACATCGCCGGTACGAGTTTGGACGACGCGGACAAAGTCTCTCGGCGTCAATCAGACGCTGGCAGCAGTACATTCAGCCAAACATCACCGTTGTCAAGCGTCTGAACTTTGAGTTTGCTATGCGGTGTAAGTATTCGGCATTAATCGAGGCTGCTTTCTAACCGCCGCGATTGCTCGGTTTAACGCTTTAGCAATTTCTACGACAGCGTTGTCATAAAACATACGCCAACAACTGCGAAATTAGATTTTGGCTGGATGGGTTTTCTTCAATTGAAAACTACTTGATCTGCTACCGAACTCGACGACACCGTAACGCTCGGTCGGAGACTTGTCAGGCGAAAAGTCAATACCGCCATCCGGGTCGGTGCAGGCGCGCAGTGAATCATCCAGCGTGCTGCGCCGTAGAAAATATTATCGCCGAGTGCGCGTTACTTTATCATAAGCACGAAACAACTTCGCCGATAAGCAAAGGCTTTGCAGTGCCAGCCGTCAGGACTTGGCTGTACAGCATATTGCAAGCCAATGTTCCACCTGCGAACTGTCGCCGGGCAGCCGCTGAAACCGGCTTGATCGTCCGGCGGTGAATGATCAGTCTGCGAATACCGGCTCGTGGCGAGCGTGGGTTATGGATAATAAATCATCGGCTTGTCGTAAATTGCATTAACTGTTTCAGCTGATAGCTCTGGTAATCGGCCACAAACCGCGTACCTGATCCACCTGCTAGAATTGTCTCCTTTCATATTTTCCTCTCTTATTTTTAATTCTATAAAACAACCCAAAATACATCTTCTAACGTAATGATTGTGGTCAGAGTGGCTAATAAACCAATAGTAGTCCATAGTACTTAATCCGTACTAAAGATATGTGCGAGTGCCACCTTTGCACTTTGTCGGTAGACTGGACATTTACCAAAACCATTTTCTGAAAGCGGTTGTTGATAATGTATAGGATCGTCGTTTGTTTATTTGACGACCGCTCGAGCATCAGAGGAGCAGGGCGCGGCGGGCATCGATGCCCGATGGTAACCACTATTCTGTCAACAAAAATTAACGCCTCATATGGCATGCTCAATTTTCTTATAGTCCGACAAAAGCGCTGACTTATCTGATAGATTTCCAGGTTGATCGCCGCGCGTCACAGAGCAGGCTCTGCAGGAAGCTATGGTATATAGAGTACGCCTAGCTGAATCTGGGATTGCGATGGCCAGCTACCGACAAAGATGTTGGCAGGTATTCGCCACTGAAATAGTTGAAAGGCTCCCACGATTATCTCTTCCAGATATCTTTCAGGTACAGTCGAAGAGTCGTCTTACGTGAGATAATATTTTTGATGGTTGCAATGTTGAGCAATAACCTGTCAGAATAAAATCCGATTGTCATGGGTGATATCACCGAAAAGCGCACGATAATGAACCAGAAAGGTTACAAAAGATTTTGTGTAAGCATCTGATTTAAATTTAGGTAGTGCGTACAGATCTCCAGCAGCACCAATGACACTAGCTATGTAGGTTATGATTAGAGGCACAATCTCCTTGATGGGAATTGCGAGTATAAAACGATGATGGCATCTCGTCCCAAGGAATATATGGAGTACATACAGGGCAGTAGCAGTCACTGGAAAATCCAAAGATAGCAACAGTTTCGAAATATCGGCATAGCACTGGATACAGAAATATCGTGGAGGCCGCCCTAATCATCACCCATAGCTGAATAAATATACCAGATGTACAGGAAATTCTTGATTTTTGAACAATAAAGTCTCAAACTGCTGATACTGATTCAGCAAAGCAGTCGGCGTGTCATGCTCATAGCCGTTTGTTGGAAATGCCCTTGTGTCGATATATTGTAAATCTCTGCGTTTTGCGCGCCGCTCAAGAAACGGCAGCATGCTGAATGCGCTACGACCAATGGTTATTGCAGTAGTCTTTCGATTATATTTACAGTACATTGACTTCGAACAATCCCCTGATGTTTGCGATAATACTACCAGTAGCTACTGCCAGTATGGCGGCTGATGCATGCCGGGATAATATTACTCCTTGTCGCCGAAAAAGACAACAATATAACGCCATACTCTCTGCTTGTATATTACATGTGATACTGACTACGAGCGCTAAAGCATAAGGCACACGATATCTGTCCCGATTGTTTGACCGAAAAGCGTGAGTATAAGGGCTTTGAGTTACAAATAAAATAGCAGCAATCAAAGCTTGTTTTCGTTTTTACTTACTGCAGCTGGCAAAACATAGTAGTACTCGCATAGATACTAGTAATAAGGATTGACAAAATATTAATTGCGATTGAAGCCAGGAGGTGACATATTGGTATCACTTTGGCAGGTTACCAGTGTGTACCATATATTCCGATCCATGCCCCCATCCTCCAACGCCGGATAGGGTCCACTGAGGTAATAACTGACCATCTTTTATACCGTTAACGGTTGATTGCATCTCTAGCTTATTGAAGCACAATCATCACCAACACTCAGCCTCGTCTGATGCAGCGACGCTACGTGATTCCGTCACGCGCAAGATGAGCTGTAAGTCCAACTGCAAGGGTGGGCGCATGCATTTTAATTATTCGCGATATTGTTAAGTATTTTCCGCACCGTTTTGCCAGTTGGTCATTAATAAATCCAGTAGCATGCTTACCCTATCGAGGTCTGGCGTCGCTACGAGCGGGCGCGGTGCGATTCCATCTTTGCCAGCAAAACATTCAAGCAGCCGTCGTCAGTTGCACAGTCAGGGTCACCGCGACCAGCCAGCTTAAATATTTCGTGCTCGTAATGTCCGCCCATAGCTTTAATGGTCCGGTCGTTAGTGAAGCCAGCGTGCGAACGCTTGAGTTGACAGCAGGTGGTCAATAATCACTACTCACCAGTAAAGTTGGTTAGCCGGGCCAATTTGATCGCGAACAACGGTTGGCGAAATATCCGCCAGACTAAGCATAGTGCGGACAAAGTCTTTTACTTTCGCCAGAATCACCCGTGGTAGTGCACGCAACAAAGTAAAACTCATCGCTGTTCGACCAGCAAATCTCCAGCCGCTTTTGACGCGCCATGCTACGCTCAGCGGCTCAAATTCGTTTCAAATGCGGCCTCGCGAGTTCCGGCCGAAGGCTGTAATCGCTGGAAATGGCGCACCCAATGTGATATCGTGAGCGCGGCAGATCCGGGTTAGACCCGCCACCGCCGCAGGCGTTAACTTTCCAGGCAGCGACGCGGCCTCGCGTTTCCGGCGCCGTCGCAACATTAGTAAAAGCGGCAGCATCTCAGAATCGTTGACATACCTGACCAGGTCAAAACTTTCTCAACCGACCGCCGATCGCGATATCGAGCCCGCTCATCGGCGAATTGGAGCCTTTCGGTTTCTTTCTCTTTCGCAGCGCTGTTCCTAGTTGGTCCGTTCGCGCCGACGACGACCTACTATCGTCTATCATCTTTAAACTTATTGGGGTGGGCTAGATAACAATGGGTGAGCGGGCATCCTTCGGAAATGATGGCTGATCCTGGCTGATCGGCCAGTCGATGCCGAGCCTGGATCAAACAGATTGACAAAGGTGTGCTGGCGTCTGGCGACCAGTGCGCGTCAACCAGGTAGGTGTAGGCAATGTTGTCGTCGAGCGCTTTGATAGCCATTGGCAACGCCTTTGGGTACGAAAATTGCTGTGCCAGGTTAATTTCGTGCGTGAAAACCGGCCGAAGCTGTCGCCTGTTGCGTACGCACCACGCGCCGAATACGCGGCCGTTGGCGGTGGAGATAAACTTTATTCCACGGCTCGGCGTCAGACCGCGAGGGTGCCAGCTTTATCGTTGAAGCTGATGTTATTTTTGCACGATGGTGAAATGACGGCAGTCCCTAGTGCTCCATTTTTCTTTTTGGTAATTTTCTTTGAACCAGCCGCGGTTGTCGCCATGGACGGGTAGTTTGACGACGAAACAGCCCGGGGATGGGCGATTCGCGTGACGGTTAGTTCGTTGTAGCTCGTTTGGATCAAGCTCATAGATTGTCCTTTCGCCATAGTTGATATCAGTGTAGTCCCGCCGGGGTTTGGCAATCATTAATTTCGCCGTTTCGAGATCAAATCGTCTATTTCATTAAGTGTGAAAAATCGCATCGCTAAACACTTATCGCTTTGTTCGCGCTGACCAGTGAAGCTTTAGTTCTCGGGCCAGGCAAACAGCCATTTTCTCCGTCAGTAGGCCATTGCAGACGTATGCTTCGCCGAGTTTTTGCCAAGACCGAGCGATGATGCGGTCTCTTCTTCGAGTTCGCGCTGAGGCTAGTAGATCATTGTCACCCCGCCGCCAGGCAGTTCCCAGCCAAAACTCTGCGACGGATAGCGAAAATCCTCGCACAAAATAGATTCGCTCTTTGTCGTCAATCACCACTAATCATGCACGAGTCGTGCGACTCCATGTAGCCATAGCTCTCCCGCAGATTTCGCCTGCAAGAGTCTCGTGTCTTCTCGCGGACGGTAATCCATAGGGATTTTGGTAGACAATTTGCGCTGACCTGAGTTTTTGACGGTGCTTCAGTCCGATTTATTGCCCCTGTTTTGCGTAGGCTGCTTCAACCGCTTCTTTTTGGGCTTTCACCAGTCTTCGTGCTCGCGGTACCATTCAATGGTTTGCAGTAGGCCGTCGCGCATACCCGTTTGGTTATCGGTATATTGAGGCTGCCAGCCCAGTTCGCGGCGCAGTTTACTGGAATCCATGGCACAGCGCATGTCGTGGCCATGGGCGGTCGTCGACATGCTCGTACCAATCTTGCCTTCGCCCATCAGCTCGCAAAATTAGTTCAATCACCCATCTTGTTATTGAGCGTGGTCGTTGTCGGCGCCGATGATGTAGGTTTCGCCCAGCCGCCTTTTTCCAAGATGAGTGAACTGCCGAGTTATGATCATCGACGTGAGATCCAGTCGCGGACCTGTTCGCCGGTGCGCAGCCAGTTTTGGCTTGATATCGCTCAAAAATGTTAGTAATTTGGCGCGGAATGAACTTTTCGATGTGTTGGTATGGGTCGTAATTGTTTGAACAATTGGAAATTGTCGCTTTGATCTCGAAGCTGCGGATCCAGGCGCGTACCAGCATGTCGCTGGAAGCTTTGGTGCTGGAGTAGGGGCTGGATGGATTGTACGGGCGTATCTTCGGTGAAGCAGTTTGGGTCGTCGAGTCTCAAATCGCCAAATACTTCGTCAGTCGAGATATGAGTGGAGACGCTTTGCCGTGCTTGCGGACAGCCTCAAGATAGTGTAGGCACCGACGACGTTGGTTTCGACAAACGCTACGGATTGCGCAGGAGTTGTCGTTGTGGCTTTCGGCGGCGAAATGCACCATGATGTCGTTTTCAGCGACCAATTTATCCATCAACTCGGCATCGCAGATGTCGCCTTCGACGAAAATTAATTTGGTCAGCCACTGGCTCTCAAGTTGGCGCGATTGCCCGCATAGTGTGAGCTTGTCGATAACGGTGATGTCATATCTGGCTTGTGTTTGACGGTATAATGCACAAAATTCGAGCCAATGATCCCGCCTCATGACTAGCATCTGTCATAAGTATAGTATCATGCAGGTATAATAGTAATCGACAGAGGAGGATTATGAAAAATAGTGATTGTTAGCGGTTATTTCAAATCGCTGCACGGCGGACACCCGGATGCATGATTGAGCGGCGAGCTGCTGGGCGACAAGCTGATTGTACATTGTTAATAACTGATAAGCAGCGGCTGCTCATAAAAGGCAAAGATTATCCTGGATGAAAGTAATCGTTTGCGGTTAATGCGGGCGACTAAAGGGTAGTCGACCAGGTTGTTCTGTCAATCGACGAAGATCCAACGCAAATTAAGTCGTGAAATGGTTTGCTGGCCAGTATCCGGGTGATGAGCTGATCTTTGCTAACGGCGGCGATCGTGATACCGAAAAAGCCATCCCGAAGCAGATGTTTGTAAAAGTACAACGATACAGATGCGGTTTGATGCTGGTGAGTAAGCCAGATTCGTCGACGCGAATCAACCAAGCGACGGGCAAAAGAATGGACAAACGCGAGATTAGAAAAGAAACAAGTTGTTGATTGACGTTGTTACAGGCGCCACAGCGACTATTCAGAAAAACCGTTTGATTCATGAGATTGCCAGCGCCAGCCATCAGCACAAGCCTGTTCAATCACCTTAATGGCTCGCCAGCCTAGTTCGCGCTCAGCTTTGCTGCAGTCAGCGCGAGCGGCGATATCGCCAACTCGCCGTGGTTTGATATCGTGGTAGGTCTGCGCCCGCAGCTTTGCTAAATGCTTTGATGATTTCGCACCGATGTGCCGCTTCCGGTACCGAGATTATGAACATTAGCCCCAGCTTTCATGTGCTGCAGAGCGGCGACGTGGCCGCGCGCCAGTCACGACGTGAATATAATCGCGCACACCGTGCCGTCTGGCGTGTCGATGTCGTCTGCCGAGCTACCGACGCTACGGTTTGCCGACAGCAACCGAGGCGACGATAAAGGCAATAATTATTAGAATACCGTTTGGATCTCTCGCCGATTTGACCTGATTGATGAGCGCCGATCGGGTTGAAATAACGCAAGATTGTTGCTTCAAAACGCTGGATCGGCGCGCAGCGAGTCCTGCATGGTTTGCCTCGATCATGTATTTAGTCTTGCCATGGGATTGGTTAAGCCTACGCCGACTGTCGAAGTTTCGCGCAGCGGCAGCTCGCTAGGGTTGCCGTAGACGGTTGCTGAGCTGGAAAAGACCAATTGCTTAACGTTATGTTCTCGCATCACTTCAAGCAGTGCCAGAGTCGAGACGAGGTTATTATCGATATTCTAGCGGTTTGGCGACTGATTCACCGACGGCCTTTGGTCCGGGCGAAAATGAATCACTGAATCTATATCTGTATGTTGTAAAAATATCATCAAGTACTGATTGGTCGCGGACGTCCGCTTCAATAAAGGGTTTCGTGCCCAGTGATCTGTTCGACGCGTCGCAAACTCTCGTGGCTAGAATTGGCTAAGTTATCGATTACCACCACTTCAAAATTATTATTTATAAGCTCGATCAGCGTGTGGCTGCCAATATAACCCGCGCCGCCAGTAACTAAAGTTGTTTTCATAATTTTATTATGCTCGAAACAAATAGTTAATTAAGCAAATTCTGTCGCTACAACCTTTTTCTAATCTTAGTCAAGAAAAGGCCTTTGTCGAAGCGTTTAGCGGTGCGGGCGAGTTGCTGGGATGAAAAAGCGGTTTGTTCGGCGATTTCGATGGCTTTTACAACATCGTCAACAGTTTGATGATGAAACAGCGTGCCGATATCGGGCGACGTAACTATATCAGTGGTACCGCCGCGCCGGGCCGATAACCGGCGCTCCGGCTGCCAATGCTTCAACGCTGACAATACCGAAAATCCTCCTCGGCAGGATAAATGAAACCGCGCGCAGTGGTGATAGCTTTTCTCGTATTCAGCGTCGCTAGCATCGCCGAAGCGATCGGTGCGGAATTCGACAGTCTGGGCCGGCAAGCTTGACCTAGCTGGTCGTGAGCTGGCCCGTTGCCGAAAAACGATTGCTTTTTGTTGAGTTTGGTAGCGGCTTTGACGGCTGGAGATCGTAGCGCTTCATCACGGCAATTGGCGGCCGATGGTTACGTAGTGGTCGCCTCGCTTGCGAGCAGGTGTAAAGCAGCTGGTTTCGACTGGCGGATGAATTGCGGTACTGCTGCGGCCGTGATGTTTTTGATGCGTTTTCTGCGTCTCGGTAGAGTTGGCGATGAAGACATCAACTTTTAGCCGCCTCCAGGTCAAGCTGGCGCTGATGCGGTACCAGCAGCGGCGCATCGGCAGGCGAATAAACGGATTAAGCTGCCGTCAGCCAGGGATCGCGGCGGTGATTCGTCGTGAGTGGCTCCAGTAGTAGCGCGGCGGCGTATGGCATAATTGATAACTCGGCTGGGTCGTGCTTAGTAACGGTGGCCGTGCAGGTACGAACCAGTCAAAATAATATCAAATTCACTAAGATCGAGCTGGCGCATTGCTTTAACTGCTAGCGTCGGAAAAAGTTTGTATAATTACGCAGCCGCAGCGGTATTTTTGTAGTTTTCGGTGCGGATATCAAGTTTAGCAAAAGCTGGAACCTTGTCGGGATTATATATTGCCAGCATAAATTGGCGCATCAGAAAGCTTTCGTGCATTGCTAGCACGACATTTCTCAGCGCCGCCCATCGTTGTCAAGAAGTCGCAAACAATTGCAATGCGCGGACGCTGTCGATTATCTCGCCCGTTTTATGTAATGACACCGGTGTTTTTGAAAAAGTATCCGCAAGTCTAGCCAAAAACTCGGTTTGCGCGTAATAGCTCAAAGCTCAATCCGTTCGTCGAGCTCAGGTTGCTGCGGCCGAGACTTGCCACAATCCAGTCACTCCCAGACTTAACGCTCTGCACAATAACGCCGTACGATTTTGCTGGATTTAACTTCTTGCGGCGGGAGAATCGGACGCCGGTCCCGACTAAACTCAGTCGCCGAGCAGCACGTTGATAAATCTGCGGAATTCATCAAGCGAGTATTACGCAGAACTTACCGCAAACCGTAATTCGCGGATCGTCGGCAACCTTGTGATCGCGCCGGTATTCGGCGGCCAAATCAGGCCGATTCATTTCTTCAAACTCGATACTGGCGTCCCGCCGTACTGAGCACCGCATGGTGCGGAACTATAAAGACGAATCGGTTTCGAAAAACGGCTCAAACGCTTTAGAACGGTATCGGTCCGATTGCAAATCTTTTGCAGCAGCGCGATGATGTGATAATTGATCCCCAGAGCGGCAAAGTAATAATAACGGCTATCAAGTCAAATAACCGTTGTAATTGCTCCCAGCCGATGAGTGGTGTTTGACTGACAGTAATCATCGGATAGCCGAGAAAGACATCGACGGTGTTTTTGCCGGTATAAAATTCTGGCTCGCCAGGGAATGAGAATTATATTGAATGTGACACCGTTGTGCGCGCTTAAAATTTGGTGATTGCGATCCTCGCTGGCATACGGTCGGTTTGAATAATAGTGCTAATGTCAGGGTTTTTGATATCTTTTGAGTGCTGTCTCGACGCGGCCGTAATAGAACGATACCGAGATGCGGCGGCAACAATCTTTGCTGGCCCAGCGAGCTGCAGTTTGATAACCAGATTTGTGGGTGGAGCCGAGGGACATCGCAATATCGGTCGTCGCATCAAGTTGCCGATTACCAACACTCGACTGACACCATGTCCGTAGCGAGTATAACTCGTTGCGAATAGTGCGGATTGTTTCGCGTACCCAAAATAATGGCAATCGTTGAGCCGATTAAAACGTAAAAACGCTAGTCTGGCCGGAAAATATGCATACTAGTGAAGTATTCCCAGCCAATTACCAGCGAGTATACCAATGAAAGTGCCGAGCGTTATACGGCTCCATTCGACGAGGCAGCGGTTATCAAATGCTCGAGACTAGCTAAATCCGAGCGAAGCGAAAATCGAGTATCCACTACCGAGGTAATCACGGCAGCCAATAATATATTCGTAGCGTAAACAATGTGCAAAGGTACGCGCTGGTCGACTTGAGTGCGAATATAATAGGCTGCGGCAAAAAGCAATTACCAGCACAATCGCGTCGGCCGCCATCAGGATTAGGCTGTAAGACTTGGTATTATGAGATGGCATTTGTCTTCGATATAACAACTTTCGTTATAATGAGATAGCATGAAACAATCTCAATCACCGATAATTTGGAGCGTCAGCTGGCTTCGGTAACGCTGGTACTGTTGGCTGCGATTATACTAGGTTTGGCAATTCGCCGCCGTTGACGGTTTTGGCGAGCACGCGATGCCGCTGGTTGCGCTGTATGCCAAAAGCATGGAAAGAAGTACTGTTAATGGTAGCTTTTGTTCTGGTGATTATCCTGGGTTGGCGGCGCCGTAGCGGCGATTTTGGCTGCGCGATAAGTTGCTATGGTTGATTGCTGGTTTTTGCGTTGTGCGCGGTCTTTTTAGCAGGAATATCGCTGGCTGCGGGTAATTCAGCGACAACTGTGATTGCTGGCCTGGTAATTGATTTGCGCTGGGGTCTAATAGCGGCGACGATGTGGTTTTATTTATCTCTATCCGCGCTATCAGCAAAATCTGTTGAAATGTATGCTGGCGGCAGCGAGCGAGTAGTGATTGGGTTTGCTTGTTTGCAATTGGCTTTGCCGCAGGATTTCTTGACAATATTCGGTTTTGCAGCCAGACGACGGTTGCACCGTATATGACGGCTGATTCAAACGAGGAGAGCATATTGCGCTTTTGGCGGCACTGCTGCGGGTCCGAATCCGCTAGGGGCGTACGCGCTTGGCGGATTGGTGTTGGCGTCGTATTTTTGGCGGCAAAATGGCGGGATAGCGCTAAGCTGCGCGTCTACGGCATTTTTGGCGGCCGTTAGCTCTAGTGTCGCTCTTTGTATTAGTTATTCGCGGGCGGCGATTCTGAGACTCTAGCGGCGTTGGGCGGGCTTTTGCTCATCAATATGGCCGGAAATTACCTAAAAAGCTTGGATATCAATTGCTCGCGGGAGTTTTAGCTGTAGCTGCGGGCGGAGCTTTATTTGCTGCGCGATACCAGCTTTATGCATAATGTGATTTTGCATGATAATCCTACTACGGGTGCTGCTAGAACCTCAAATGATGACCACCTGTTCGTCACTGCGCGATGGCAGTCATCAGAGCAGCTGCAACAACCGTCTGGCGCTGGTATTGGCAGTACCGGGTCGGCATCGTTATTAGGGTGATTCAGGGGTGATTATCGAGAACTCAATATTTATTTCATCGTGCACGAAAGCTGGTTGGCTGGGTTTGGTGATTTACTTGATGATTGTGATTATCGTTTTGCGGCGGCTATGGCGGCAGCGGAACGATTGGTTAGCGCTTGGCATGTTTTTGTCTGGGATTGGCCTGGTATCGCTAGTTTGTTCTTGCCAGTATTTGCTGATGATGTGATAGCACTGGTTTGGTGGGGCTTGTCGGCGCGATGGTGGCACGACCGTTTGACCAGAGCTGGTTGATTCGTTATAGGTGAAGGTCATGGTAGCTGCAAGCTCAATCGGCGGCAATTAATCCGACCAAGCAGTACGAGCTTTACTATTTTATTGATAACTTTATAAAGATAACGGCTACGGGCCGAGCTATCGCGAGATAATGCGGGCGCTTAATTACAAAAAGCGTTTCGACAGTGGCAGCGCATATTGATGGTTGATCTCCGCGGCCACTTGCGTAAGCGTGACAATTCAGCGCGGTCGCTAGGGGTGATCGACGTGGTTGCGGCGCCAAAAACCACGCCGAAGTTTTGGATTTCGACAGACGCGATAACTGAACGCTGTATTCGCGCTAAAATAGCCGATTGCAGAAACAGGACGACGATAAGGCACGCCAGGATATTCAAACGCTGCAATCGGCAGTACAGAATTCTTGGTTATGAGGGGCCGCGTGAGACGGATAGCGCGTAAACCATCGTACCGCCGGCGTTATACTGGTACTAAAGCGGCGGTCCATGCTCACTAAATCTACTAAATCTGGCGCTTGGCGATTGAAATTGCGGCGTCTGAGTTTATGACGCATATCGGCAGGGTCAATTACCAAAGCTGCTTCATTGCAGATAAAATTACAACGTTTATTTACGCCGCAGCATTTCCGTAAATATGCAGTCGGTGCGGCAGCAAGTTTGACCTTTCTTCTGGGTAATTGTACAGTTGGCTTATCCGAGCGATAGACACTTGCCGTTTGCGCACGTTGACGGATTAGCAATCGGCAGTATGGCTAAAAAGATGCGGCGGCTAAAAAGCTAGATCAAGCGGCATAGCGACCATACTCTAACATCCGATGAATAATTCAGACAAGCCAGCAGTTAGCATTAAACTGCGCGATATTGCTGTCTCGGTTGATAATTCGCAGCGGATCAAGCAGTATGACTATCCTTGGTATGTGCGGTTGGTACCAACTTCATTGTTTTGGCATGGCTTGAATTACGGTTCGCCGCCAGCCCCTAAATTTGCCAACCAAACGGATGCAGCTGTTAACGATAGTTGCTCGCTGCCAAGTTAGTCCGACCAATGCTGCGCAAAGCAAGGGAGCGCAGCTCTGAGCTGCAGAAGTCGGACTTGGCGGTAAAATGCGATGAGGCTAAAATCAAACAATCTGTTCGCGATATCAAACCAAAATTACATCAGCCGACAACTATTAATGTCAATAAAATAGATATCAAGCCAGCGGTGGGCGATGAAAAAGCTAGGCAATTGGTGCAAAAGCTGACCAAGCATCTAGCGGGAGGTATTCAAATTAAAGCTAGAGACAAAACTATCGCGGTCGATGCGCAGACGGTCTACAGCAGCGCGATTTTACCACTAAAGATAAAGAATTGAGTGGCTAGCTGCTGAATGCTGAACGTACTGGCAGAGATGGCTGAATGATGCGGTAGCGAAAATTGTTGCTGTGGCGCCTGGGGTGTCGAAAAATTACTACGCATGACTTCACTATTGTTAGCAAGCAGACAGGTAGTTCAGGGCAAAGCACTCGATGTGGCGGTAATGCTGCAGAAATTACAAAGTACAATCGACGGCGGTAGTTTGCAGCTTGATGCCGTTACCAAGGCTGTGCCGCCGCGCGAGGAATATACGCGGACATATAGCTCGAGCGATGCTGGCTTGTCGGCTCGATGGAAAAATTTCGCCAAAAAGACCATCCGGGGACTTACGGCGTGTCGATGATAGAACTTGACGGCAAAAAGCGCCGCGCCGAATACAATGGCGATCAGCAATTTGTAACAACTAGCACCTACGAGTTGCTGGTGGCTTATAGCTTGCTAAAGCGTATTGATAGCGGTGCGCGCAGTTGGGATAGCGATCAAGCATGCTTTAATAAAATGATTAGTTTGAGCGATAATGCTTGCGCGGAAAGTTTCTTGAACGCAATTGGAGTTAGTACTTTGACTAGCTAACGCCATTGGCCTTAAGAACTCGACATTTATGAAAGGCGGCGGACCGTATGCGACGGCGAATGATCAAGCTCTGCTGCAGTATGATCGCAACCGGCCAAAAACTTTTCGAGCGCCAATCAGCAGCGCTTGCTAGAGCTGAAGAAAGAAACGTGTTTCGCAAAAGGTATTCCAGCAGGTGTATCGGGGACGGTTGCCGATAAGGTTGGCTTTATGAATGGATTATTGCACGACTCGGCGATTGTTTATGGTTCGCACGGTACGTACGATACTGTCAATTATGACCGATGGCGCCGGTTGGGAAGCGATTGCTGATTTAGCAAAACAACTTGATGCGCTGCGGGCGCAGTGAGACTCCACCTTTTGTATAATAAGTTACAATACTGGTATCTGCGGCGATAGCAGAATGTGTCCCGGCATAGCTCAGTGGTAGAGCGGATGGCTGTGAACCATTAGGTCGCTGGTTCGACCCAGCTGCCGGAGCCAAATTGATAGATGAAATTGCCTGGTACACCGGGCAAACGGCCTCGACAGGTTAAGTCAAGGCCTTTTATAATAGATTTTATAAATAGTTTGCTATTGCAGCAAACATTAGAGTAAGCGTGTAATTTTCGTTGTATTTTATACGATAATACTTGAAAATTGCTAAGTAATGCTAGCATGAAAAGCGTAAACTGAAATTAAAACACAAATGTGTACAGGGAGAAAAACAATATGGGTGTTCCCTATGTCAAATTGGCTAGTGCTGTGTCAGTGGCAGCTGTTGTTGGCGCAGTGTTATTTAACGCGCCAGCCAATGCTGCGCCGACTGCATTCACGTGGACGGCGCTGGCGACCACAAAATGTCAACTGCTGGCAACTGGAAAAGACGGCCAGTACCAACAGAGGGCGCTAAGCTGGTATTTACGTGTGCCAACGGAGCTAGCGAGAAGATTCAGAATGAGTTTGAACGTTTGCTTTGTCGGGTCTATCTGTTTCGAAGATGACAATGCTGATGCTAGTCCGACATGCGCTACCTCGATTGATACGCTGGGAAATTTACACCGGATGCTGAGTTCGGTGGTGATAAGACTAGCGTGGATGACAAGGTTGAGATTCCTATATATAATGTTACTGGTGCTGTTACTGGCTTGTCAAACTTGAAATCTAACGATTCGACGGAAAATTTAAGAACGAAAACAGCATTAATCGCTTTTGAAGTTGCTAATAGCGGATGCAATTCTACAAGCAATTCTGTAAAAAGCTTCAGAAAGATGTTGGCGAAAACGCTGGCGTACCGCTGAAAGGGTGCTAATAACATTACAGTTAAAAAGTAGTGGCGAGCTAGAGTTAAATATGCTGATAACGAAACAAGCGCCAGCAAAATTGCTCGAAAACGGCGCGATGATTTCCCATGGAATAAGTTGTTTGGGCTCTGGCGGCGTTCTTCAAACGCGACAGCAGTTCTATCTGGCGACATTGTACTCAATGGCATGTTGAATATAAATTACTCTCGACGTGACGGTAAGATTACTCAGCAAGCTCCAGTGAGCCCTGGGTGAAACTGGTTGCTCATAAAGATAACCTGAGGGTACTCTATAGTTGAATCTTCGGACGCGCCAGCGGTACGCCGAATGGACAGCACGGTAATGCCCACGGCTAAGCTGATAAAATTGGACGACAAAACCTAATGAGTCGGTAAGCGTTAGAAAAGGGCGAAAACAGTCTTGCTAAGCAGCCAGCTCTGATGTTTATGTCGATGAGGCGGTGTATTTGGCGGTAATGCTACGGTAAAGAGTCTTAATGTGGCAGGTGTCGTTGCTCCAGGTAATTCGCCAGGCAAGATTACTGTACTGAATGACTTCTTATGAACGGTACTGGCGTATACAAGGCAGAAATTCTAGATAAAGATCATTATGATCAGATTGCTGCGCAGAGCGTCCAGCTTAGCAACGGTGGTAGTTCTCCGAAATTAGAGCTGGTATATCTGCCTGGCGGTACCATCAAGAAGGTGATACGCGATTATCAACAATAACGGTAGCGCTCAGTTCAAGGGACATTCAATGGTTTGTCCGAAGGTGCAGAGTTCGCTGTGGATGGCGCATCAAGATTAGCTATGTTGGCGGCGATGGCAGCGATGTTGTACTAACGGCGCAGAATGATTCGACGGGTCCGAGGCTCCAAATACGGGCGGCAAAAATGTGGCAGTTAATTTGGCTGGAACTATCGTTGGCGTGGCTTCGGCAGCAATCCTGCTATTCATGGCAAAACGAAAGAGTTTTGGCAAGAAATAACCAAGACTTATAACGATTAAGATTGGAGGCAGGCACGCCGTAAGCGGTTTGACGCGAGGCGTGCCTGTTATATAATGAAGCAAAGCAATGACGCCAAAGGAGAGTCGAGTTGCTCGTGGTCTGGAGGTACTGCCAAAAGCACGAGGCCGGGTAGTCGTCCCGCAGCGCGATTGGCGAATGATGTTGTAGCGGGCGCTGCTAGCCAGCCGAGTATGAAGCGAATTATGGATATCGCGGTGCAGCCTGCCTCGCCAAGTCCAAAAGAGCAGTCTCTCCCAAAACAAAAACCTAGAGATTATACGGAATTAATAGAAAGCTGGCTCGGACAGCTCGCTTTACTCGTATTTATGAAAAACTAATGGCTGCTATGTAAAATGGGCGAGCGAAAAACGCTCCACGCAAGCGGCAAAAGAAATCATGGAGCGGTAATTTCGCAAGAAATTATCTGGTGTTGCGGCGTCGATTCTCTTGCTGGTTTCGGTATATTCACTGGTTGACTCTTGGCTGTTAAATAATCGGATAAAAGATACTGTAAATACAGCGACGGTGGCTGCACGCAGCGATAACCCGAATGATCGACGGAGCAATGAAGGTAAAGATGAAACAAAGTTTCTGGCGACGCCATCGCTAACATCAAGGTAGCTGCAGATTTACCGGGTGATTACTGTTGAGACTGGGGTTAAAGCTCGAGTATTGCCGATGAGCGTTAATGCCGACGGCTCAATGCAATCGCCTGTCAATATTTTTGATACAGGATGGTATACTGGCAGCGTCAAGCCGGGGCAGCCGGGAGACATCTATTATTATTGGCCACGCATCTGAGCGTTCTGGGAATTTTTAATAAGCTAGAGTCGCTAAATATCGGTGATACAGTCAGTATTGAACGGCAACGGCCAAATGTTGCGCTACCAAGTGGTTAAAACAAATAATAAAGCTATCTGATGTTGATATGAATAGTTTTATGCGTCCAGCTGATGGTGTGTCGAGGGTTTTCGAAACCCTGATGACTTGCGCAGGAGTGGATACACTCGCAAACTCGCGATCAGCGATGATATTTACCAAGCGAATATGATTAAACTAAGTTGACTGTGCAAATGTAAATAATACAATGTAAAACCGACTAGCACTAGTATTGGGTGTACATTTGTATGTAAGCACTACATATGGTGTTTTCGTAAACAAATAGAGTTATGTCGCTCCGCAGCAGATCGGAGCGTTTTACAGATGCATTCAGGAGGTAATATGTATCAAACAATCAAAAGCGCGACGGCCGTAAAGGGCGAAGTTTGACGCTTCCAAGATCACTCAGCGATTGCTCGAGCTGGCTGCTGAAACTGGCGAATTCGACGAAAAGCCGCTGCTAGAACTTACTGATAAAGTACTTAAACAGTTAGAAGCTGCCAGACGCGTCTCGATACGGGTGTTGAGAAATCAGGACATCGTCGAGGACACGCTGATTGATTCTAGTTTAAGAAAACCGCCAAAAGCTTACATCATCTACCGCGACCAGCATAAAAACTGCGTGAAGTACTTCCAATGCGCACGTCGATTTGATCGATAAAGTACGTCAATAACTCTGGACTGGAAAAGTCAAAGAGAAAATTCCAACATGGGCTATAGTTTGCAGGGGCTGAATAACTACGTTTCGGCGGAAATTACCAAGACCTACTGGCTGGATAAGATCTATTCGCCGAAAAATCGGCCGGGCACACAAAGAGGGTGATTTGCATATTCGACCCTCAATTTGCTGAGTGTTTACTGTGTTGGCTGGGATCTGATGGATTTGCTGCGCCAAGGCTTCACTGGCGTTAAAAACAAGAGTTGCTCCAAAGCCGGCTAAAGCATTTCCGTTCAGCTCTTGGGCAGGTGGTCAATTTCTTTTTACACTTTTGCAGGGCGAAGCGGCTGGCGCTCAGGCGTTCTCTGATTTTGATACGTTGTTGGCGCCGTTCATTCGCGCTGATAAAGCTGAGCTATGACGAGGTCAAGCAAGCGCTGCAAGAATTCGTCTTTAACGTTAACGTGCCAACTAGGGTCGGTTTCCAGACGCCGTTTACCAACATCACGCTTGATCTGGAATGTCCGAAGCATGGCTGGCAACCCGGTGATCATCGGCGGCGAGATGCGGGACACCAACTACGGCGATTATCAAGAAGAGATGAATATGCTTAACAAAGCGCTACTGGAGGTGTTGTCTGAGGGCGACGCCAACGGCCGAGTCTTTACCTTCCCGATTCCGACGGTCAATATCACCAAAGATTTCAACTGGGATAATCCAGTCATTGAAAATCTTTTGGGAAGCCAGCGCCAAATACGGCATTCCGTACTTCTCGAAACTTTCATCAATTCCGACATGGATCCCAGAGGATGCGCGCTCGATGTGCTGTCGCCTGCGCATCGATAATCGCCAGCTGGAATATCGCGGCGGCGGCTTGTTTAGCGTCAATCCGATGACCGGCTCAATTGGCGTAGTGACGATTAACTTACCGCGCTTGGCGCTGAAATCAAAGAACGAGAAAGAGTTTTTCAAGGGCTTGGGCGAGCTGATGGATATGGCGCGCGACAGCCTGGAGACCAAACGCAAGGTGCTGGAGCAGCTGACCGATTCGGATATCAGCCTGTATCCGTACACTAGTTTTACCTGCGCGATATCAAAAAGCGCTGATGAATACTGGAAAAATCACTTTTCGACTATCGGCTTTGATCGGTACTAACGAGGCAGCGTTGAACTTGCTGGGCGTTGATATCGGCACTGAAAGGGTAAGGCGTTTGCTGAGAAAACGCTGACTTCATGCGCGACCGCTGGTGGAATATCAGAAAGAAACGGGCAATAATTACAACCTGGAGGCGACGCCAGCTGAGGGTACGACCTACCGCTTTGGCGCAGCTCGACAAGGCCAGCTTCCCTGACCGAGCCCACTTTGCTAATGGCTTTGGGCGCGGCGGTTAAGCATCCGTTCTATACCAACTCAGCCACTTGCCAGTCAACTACACTGACGACCTGTTTGAGCTGATGGATTTGCAGGATAATTTGCAGACTAAATACACTGGCGGTACGGTGATCCACTTCTTCCTGGGCGAGCGCATGGATGATCCGCAGACGCTGAAGAAACTGGTCAAAACGATTTGTGAAAATTACAAATTGCCGTACTTTTACCTTTTACGCCGAGCTTTTCAATTTGTGCCAAATCACGGCTATATCGTCGGCGAACATCCGGCTTGCCCGAATTGCGGCGAGCGACTGAAGTTTACTCGCGGGTGGTTGGTTTCGCGCCCAGTTTCCCAGTGGAATAATGGCAAGCAGGCTGAATTTGACATGAGGGAGCATTATGACGATGCCGCCGAACATGAGCGAGTCAACGCCGTCGCTGTCCCAGCTTAGGGTGGAGATTGGCGGTATCCAGAAGCTGTCGCTGGTGGACTATCCAGGACACGTGGCGGCAGCGCTGTTTCTCTCCGGCTGTAATATGCGCTGCGGCTATTGCCATAATCCGGAGCTGGTGCTACCTGAGCGTTTGGCGCCGAGCATCCCGGTCGAGGAGGCGATGATATTCTCTGAAATCGCGTGTTGGTCAGCTGGACGGCGTGGTGATTTCTGGCGGCGAGCCGACGGTCAACGAGATTTGCCGGTGCTGTGCCGGATGATCAAGAGCCTCGCTTTTGATGTCAAAGCTGGATACCAACGGCACGCATCCCTGACATGGTGCGCGGCATGGTCGAGGAGGGACGATTGATTTTATCGCCATGGACGTTAAGGGGCCGCTGGAAAAATACGTGGAGATTGCGGCCCGGCCGATTGATCTGAGCGGCGATCAAAGACAACGTGCGGCTGATGATTGACTCGGGGATTGGCCATGAATTTCGGACGACCATCGTTCGCGAGCAGCTGGAGGTAGCGGATTTTGAAAAGATTGGCGAAGCTGGTCAAAGGCGCCAAAGCGATTTGCTTTGCAGCATTTTTCGCACCGGTACCACGATTAGCCCGAAGTTTGCCACTACCACACGTTTACTGACGAAGAATTTAGAGCCGCCAAAAATAATGGAAAGGTATGTCGAAGAATGCGTGATTCACTAACTGTCGAAATTGTGCGGGTGCGCCAGGAAAACCTGAGGTGACGACGCTGTATTTGTGCGGCCGTTTGACTTTATGGCGGGGCAATATATCACGGTGTTTCATTGAGGCAGCCAGGTGCGCGAAGGCAAGGCCTATAGTATTTCCTCGCGCCCACGAGGACTTGATGTCGATTACCGTGAAAAATGTTGGGCGGTGAATTCTCGAGCTATTTGTGTTCGCGCCAGGTTGGCGACACGCTGCAGATTAGCCGAGGCATACGGCGATTTCAACCCGCAGACTGAGCGGCCACTGGTTGGCATCGCGGCGGGGTGCGGGCTCAGTCCGATTTGGAGTATTTTGGCGGACGCCAAAGCAGCCGACTTTTCTCTATTTTGAGTCAAAAATCGCCGGAATATATGGTTTTCTCGAGGAGTTGGCGGCCTCAAACATTCAGGTCACATAAGTTTAGTACCCGCCAGCAGGTTGAGGAAACGGACGGCTGGCGGAACGGGGCGTTTGAGGTGGCGAAACATTGTGAGTGAAGTGCCGATGAGTGCGCACTTTCTGGTCTGTGGCAGCTTGCCGTTTGTGCGCGATGTCTGGCAAAACTAACCGCCGCTGGCGTCGACGAATCACATGTTCAACGAACATGAACAATGATTGGAGAGGCGACTACAGAGAATCATCACCGGCGGGAATTGATGGTGATGGTTTTGACATTTCGTCGCTGAGAGGTGAGGATTTTTCGTCTGGCATTAATGGCGTTGGCGGAGGGTAAAGTGCCTGGTACCCGGTGATGCGGCAAGCGTTCGCCGACCTGGTGGCGGTGTGCCAGCGGTGAAGAAAAGCGACGCCGCGATGATGACGCGAACGGTCAAGGTAAATTCAGAAACGTGCTTACGCAGTTGATCCAGATTGTGCCAAGAAAATTTGGGACAATTTGCCACCAGCGGTTTGTGATTTTGCGCTATTGCGCTGAACGTCGAGGCGGCGATGGCGGCAAAAGGTGACGAAGACCGGCCCGATAAACAACTCGTACACTTAGCAATTACTCCAAGAAGACGACGCGCGAGGCAAAGGTTATTGCGGGCACGGCCTACGCCAGGTGAAGTGATGTCCGGTAGAGAGCGGCTGCTGGCTGTTGATGAAGAACGGTCGTTGATAGATGATGGGTCAAGTATATTTAGAGTCTGAATCAGAGCCTGAACCTAAGCCTGAGCCAGACGCGCAGTAAAACAACTTATCGGACACTCGGCAGCATCTGCTCGGCTGTCTAGCAAGCAAAGGCAGCAGCTGCGGCGCTGCACTATCAGGCTGCAGATGGCGGCAGTGTTAATCTTGCAGCGAATTCTCGTTCGACTGCTAAAGAGTATCAGAAAGGAACCTCTTGCGCAAATCTACGGCGATGATACCAATGAGTACATCGGGCAAGATGAATTACCGCGAGCAGTGAGATCATGGCGGATGATGGCTCAGATAAAGCATTGGTGGTCGCGGTAAAAGTAAAGCCGCGCTGCCCAAACAGCTCGGCGTTCAAACAAACGTGCCGACCAGGAGGTGTCATCAGCTGTTAATACAACTGAACAAATCCGTCAGTTAACACTCATCAGGCGATTCAAAGTTCCTGAGCCAGAGGACACTGGCAGCACTGTTGCGACAACTCGCTCTCAGAAGAGCCAGCGATAGAAAAGTATCGAGCACGCCAATTGATGCAGATGATAATTTTAGCCGACAACGGGACTTCTACTGCGATCGACGAGAAGATAGTACTTGCAGCCGCCAGTTCTAAAGCCGAAAATCTATTAATACCAGGGAGAATAATCTACTTAGCTACTCGAAAAATGACAACTAGGCCTAATGATTGATTCATCAGCAGATTTTGAAGTCTCAGCTGAGATGTCTTTAGAGTCTCAAAAACTCCGTCGATGAGATAAGCAAAAACTCGTTAACGTGACGATAAAAAGTATAACATTAACCTCCTTCGCGGTTGAACCCGTTGCAGTTATCTCAAAAGAACTCTGCCGGAAGCTCAATCAGTAAACTATGTACAAAATAATATCATCAGATGGAAAGTTTGGTCGTGGAGTTTGCAGGGAAGATATACCGTCAGCAGTTGTTAAAAATCCTAATACCATTACAGCGATAGCGCGTTTAATCAGACAAAGCGGGTAGAAACGGTTGCGAATACTCCTGCTCGTAGCTGCAGAAACCGCCAGCTGCGGGCTAGCGAAAATGAAATCTTTGTAGTTGACCGGGAAGAGAGTTTTGCTAATAACCATAGAGACAGGTCTATACAGCGTGAGGCAGTATTAATAGATGGCGATAATGACTTGCCGACACCTGCCTAGAACAGACCTAACGCGAAAGTTGATGCTAATCAGGTCAGAGCAAAAATACTACTGAGATAAATATTCAGTGCGTTCTGCCCGGTCCTCTGAATTATTGCCAAAATTGGATGAGATGGTAAATTCAGTGTTGCCCACCGAGCAGGTCTTCAAAGTTCTGAACTATTATCTAAACTTGATAAGATGTCAAGCGGCTTACAGAAACGCGACCGAAGACAAAACCTCGAACTATGGCCTAAGCCGGATGGGCGTCAAATCGATTGATTGATCAAGCGGACTTTGGGGCGACAAACTAGTTCGATCGAAAAAGCTCAGCAAACAAAAATTACACACCAAACGAAAAGCGCACATATATACGTTGATTTGAGGGAATGAGCATGCTAACAGCGAGGTAGACAGTCTGACAGTCAACTAACTGCGGACTATAGGATCAAATAGAAATGAATAATGATAATGACTTGGAATTGCTAGCCTAAATGATAATAGCAGCAACCAGGCGGAGATACATAAAGGTTGCTTTTGCTCATCGCCTTGCAGCGTTATGGACTGATGACAGCTAAATCCAGAAAATAATAAAATCTCAAAGATAGCAGTACCAGTGTTGCTATCGTGGCTGACAAAAAATTGGTTGGTGCAGTAGCAGTTTATGTGGCTTACGGTAGGCGGAAGAAAGTGCAGCAGGTGTTTCCTAATTAGACTGACTGTAAAAACCTTAAGTTATAATAAATATATGTCCTGTGATGGTACGCCACCAGTGAATACGCCAACTATTTTGAATTTTTAGCTTTGGGCGTCTTTTTAATGTAGAGGAGATATATGAACAGTAATAAAAAGAGTTAATCTTAGTGATACTATCTGCAGCTATTATCCTGCTGACTTTAGCAGGGGTGTTGGTTTATGCGTTGTCTTGGCAAGGTGATGCGAAGGACATGAGGCGGTGGCGGATAGTTTTAAACCGTTAGATGGTTGGCAGAGGCGGAGCGTGAGGTTGTGACCTAAAAATAATATATGATGAAATTGTCCAGAAGTTTTATAAGTCGCGGAAGTATAAAAATCTGTAGATTATGACGATATTATTTGCTGGTTACGATGAGCTGAGTAGACACGTAGACGATAGGTTGCAAAAACAACAATCTTAATGTCGTGTGAATTTAGCGGAAAAAGAAATGGATATCAGTATAGAATACATGTTGCGTCGTGACAGCAGTGACAAACATGGGGTTAAAGCGTAAGGAAGGGGTTTTGTTGATAATGTCAACTAACTATACACTATCTACTTGGATGCACTTCAAAGTGTGGGAGCGGAAGTTTTATGAATAAGCAGAGTGCAATAATTTACGTACTCGTAGCGTCTATGATTCTTAATGTGTTTGTATCTAAATTTTGATCTTCTTCAGCGAATATTGACAATAAATGCACGCTAGTTACGGGTATGTTGCTGAGAGGATCGCGGTCAAAAGGTTGGTCAAGACAGAAATGAAACCTCGCGTTTTAGGGAATCAGCTGCTATCTAGAATTGGCGACGAATCTAAGTTAAACTTCCACGAACTTGGTGGTAGCAGAAGCTATGGCGGCAATCAATATCCAGCGGTTGACGTCAGTAATGTTTGGAATGGCAATGCTATTGGCGCCAAGATTAGTGGTGGTATAGGGAATACCTACGGTAGAAAGCGTGAAAGAAGGCGTTGCCAGAATTGCGTACTTATCTAGATATTCGCCATCGAAAGTGTCCTGACAATTTTTCATTCTGGAGTGGTGTTTCACAGAGGTTGCGCAGGTAGTTAATGAGCATTGCCAAAGTATCTCGTCTGGCGTCAAGAATAAAATAGTCTTTAACATGCTGTTTGGCGATCCTAAATTATATTTGCCAGAGGGTGAAGGATATTTCCGCCAGCTTGTCGTAACGAGAAATTATCAGCTTATCGGCGCAAGATGTGCTAATTGCCGATAACAGCGCGGGTGCATTGAGCCGTTTTTACCGAGCGAAGATAACTCAAAAACTGGGTTATGGTGTCCTAACTGCGCGATTACGTTGCGGTAGTTCAGAGTGTGTGTGGGACGTCGAGGGTGCATAGTAAAATATGCTAGCAACAACGGACCGATTGACGACGGTGTTCATGAAGCAGCTAATAGAGCTAAAAGAAATGCCGCCAAAACTTGCTCTCAAAAACGGCCCAGGAATTAACGATAAACCGCTAAATAACAATATGGGAACAGACCGGAACTGATGTTGTCTTTGTCTTGGACACCACTGGGTCTATGATGTCTTATATTGATCAGATGAAAACGTTTAGTAGAAATTATAGTTCGAAAAATTAAAAGAAATAAATGGACGAGTTGGATTAGTTGTTTGTCGCGATGCAGACGAGCAGAATACACTGCTAAAAATTATCTGATTTTGCAGACGAATACCGCAGACTTGCTTAATAAACTGAAAGCGTATCCGCTGATGGTGGCGGCGATGGTCCAGAGCAGCTCTGCATGCTAGTATGGTGGCTATAGATGAAATGAAGTGGCAAAAAGGCGCGACAAAAAGCGATCATTTGACTGATGCACAGCTATCTCAGAGCCGGATAAGGTTGATGGTTCGACCCTGGCGGCTGTGGCTAAGCGTTCGTTAGAGATAGAATCCAGTCAATATTTGTCCTGTTGTAGAGACTGCCAAAAAACTCGTATACAGATATAAGCTAAAGCAAACTTCTGGACAGGTAATTGCTCGGCGACGAGAATGACATTGTTGCTGCGCTAGATAAAGCCTATAACTAAAATTAGAATCGGCCGAATGCCAAACTGAAAATTGGCGAGATATTATGCGGAGGTTGGGCAAGAAGATTACCTGCGATGCCAGCGATTCGTATGTCGTTGACGGCGACATCACGGGAGTGCAAATGGGGATTTTTGATGGCGATGGTAAAATTGATCAAACGACAACAACTCCAGCCACTAGCCATGTCTATAACGAAAAATTTGATGGCGTCATGCGGAAAGTGCGAATGAGTGCCAGTAACGACACAGTGTCAAACATATCGGCACCTGTTAAAGTTGGTATAAAACCCTAATTTTACCTGTTGGTCCTGGAGCGCCTCAGGGTTTCGGCAAAAATTATTGAGCGAAATGGCAATAAGGCGACAATTCGGCTAAATTGGCAGCCAGTTGACGAGGTTGTCTTCGCGCTGGTTAGTTAACCTAGATGATACTAACCTTGGTTACACGGTTGGCGAACAGCGGCAGCTTGATATTACCGATGTAGACGTATCGACGAGCAGAAAAGTCACGGTGACAGGCATCAAAGCTGACGGTTACGCTGGCAAGCCTGCGACCATGCATGAGTTGATAATGAGATATCTGCTGCCCTAACCCGAAGGGCCAACCTCTCGGCCATGTCCTTATAAAATTAGAGTAGGTTTATTTACGATAGCCTGCCGTTACCAAAAGGTAACGTTTGGCAGCTGGTCATTTTATTGGATGGTTTGGTATATCGTTAGAAGTTAAGTATGTATAGAGCGGTAATAATTTTATTAGCATAGTATAATTTTATATATGAAGCTATCCGACCGCCATCCCAACGACCGTCCCCGCGAGAAACTAGCGCGTTACGGTACGGCGCGGCTGAGCGACTTAGGAATTGTTGATGGCGATTATTGGCAGCGGCAATGCTCCAGGCCGATGTCGGTAAAATTGCACGCGAAGTGCTGAAAATTGTGCATCAAAAAGGCGGTGATGTTTCGTATCGATGATTTACAGGTGTGATTGGCTTGGGCGAAGCGAAAAATCCCGGTGATTCTGGCGAGTTTGGAACTGGCGAGGCGGTACTTGCTGGACAGCGACCAGCCAATTATTGACAGTCCAGAAAAAGCCGTTGAGCTGCTGGCCGACATTCGCGACAAAAAGCAGGAATATTTTTGTCTGCCTGACGCTGGATGGTGCGAATCGTTTGATCGCCAAGCGGGTGGTGACTATGAGCACGCTGACAGCCAGCCTAGTGCATCCGCGCGAGGGTCTTCGCAGACGCCATCGTCGATCGTGCTGCCTCGGTCATCGTGGCGCATAATCATCCGAGCGGGAGTATGAGACCAAGCCAGGCCGACATAGAAACGACCAATCGGCTCAAACGCGCCGGCGAGTTGCTTGGCATACCCTCTTTATGTCTCATTTGTTAATTACCAAGCAATCCTTCCGAGCCATCGATTAGAAAATGTTATAATAACTCTGATGATTACCTCTGATTATCAGGCAAAGTATATTGCCCATGAGCTTGAGCGCGTCTATGCTAACGATGACGTTGCTAAGTTGTCGGGCTTGATGTTTGATGCTCAGATTATCCCGACACCGCACCAAATTGACGCGGCGCTGTTTGCATTAAACTCACCAATGGCTCGCGGTATTATCTTGGCGGATGAAGTCGGCCTCGGTAAAACTATTGAGGCAGGTATCGTTATCATGCAATACTACTCGGAACGCAAACGAAAGATCCTGATTATTGCGCCGTCGAGCTTGCGCCAGCAATGGGCGCAGGAATTGCAAGAAAAGTTCAATTTACCAGCAACCGTTGTCGACGCTAAATGGATTAAGTCAAAGGGACCATCAAGAAAGACGGTATTTATATCTGTTCTTACGAATTTGCCAATCGCCATTCAGAAAAGCTGTCAAATGGCTGGAATCTGCTAGTTCTTGATGAGGCACATAAGTTAAGAAATTTCTATAACAACCAAAAGGGTATCGCTAGTGCGGTCTCTGATATCGCCAAAGGCTCCGAAAAATCACTGCTCCTACAGCCACGCCTCTGCAGAATAGACTTGAAGAATTGTATGGTCTAGTATCGGTCGTCGATCCCAAAATATTTTTATAAACTCGATGTTTTTCGCCAGCGTTACATTGCATCAAACCACCCGTTTGCGCTTGACGAGCTTCGTTCGCGCATGAGTAAAATCGCCAAGCGTACTTTGCGATCGGAGGTCAAGAAATATATAAATACACTGACCGCATTGCCAAGACGGTACAATTTGAACCATCTGGCGACGAGCAAAAATTATATGAGCTGAGTGGACGAATATTTGCATCGCGATAAGCTGTAGGCATTTGCATCTTCGCAGCGCCACTTGTCAGCGCTGATTCTTCGCAAAGCGCTCTTGGCTCGTCCACATTTGCGGTTGCTAGTACGCTGCGGAATATCGTCCGCCGCATGGAGGCAGAATACGCTGCCGGTAAAGTGCGCGATAACCGCGGCGGCTTGATTGATGAGCTGGGTGATCTGAATGACGAAGAGATTGAAGCTTTTGAGGAAACTGGCGCTTATGATGACTATATAATCAAATCAGCCAAAGAGCGCGCCGAGTTTCAGGCTGAAATCGACGAACTAAAAATCATACGCCGACTTTTGCTGATTCAATCAAAGAAAATGTCAAAGCCGAAAAATTGGTCAGAGGCGATCAATGTGAGCTTTTAATGCGCTGGAATCAAAAAGCTGCTCGCAAAGCAATTATTTTTACCGAATCAACCTTAACGCAGAACTATATCGCCAAAACGCTCAAAAAGCAGGGTTATGATGGGAAAAATAGTGTTATTCAACGGACAAAAATAACTCGCCAGAAAGCACCGAGATTTATCGCCAATGGCTGGCGGACAATGAAAAGTTCAGATGTCGTTACCGGCATAGAATCAGCGGATCGCCGCAAGGCGTTAATTGATAAATTTCAAAGAGCCCGAAATGCAGATTATGATTGCAACCGAAGCAGCTAGCGAGGGTATCAACTTGCAGTTTTGCTCTGTGCTAATCAACTATGACTTTCACCATGGAATCCGCAACGCGTTGAGCAGCGATCGGCAGCGTCCATCGCATGGGGGCAGAAATACGATGTTGTGGTGGTGAATTTTAGCAATCAAGGTAATGTCGCCGAGCAGCGTATTCTTGAACTGTTGACTGATAAATTCAATTTATTTAAAAGCACGTTTGGCGCCAGCAACGATGTACTAGGCGCGATTGAGAGCGGACTGGATTTTGAAAAGAAAATTAGCGATATTTGAATACCCGTCGCACTGATGATGAAATTAACGGCGGTTTGAAAAAGCTGCAAGAAGATTTAAGCCGGAAATTGATACAGCGAACAGCAGGCGGCGCGGACGCGGATTTTTGAAGGGCTTGACCCTCATGTGCAAGATCGTTTCCGCCGCTACGACGAGCAAGCTGAAGAAGCCTTTACGCGCTTTGAGCGATTGTTTATGAACTGTAACGCGCTATATATTGCGCGGCAAGGCGTCATTTGAAAACGAACACGTCTTTGATCTAAAAACTGCACCAGAAAAAGACATCGAATGCGGAACATATTTCTATAAAAACTGAACGCTTGCCGCACGCTCGGCAATACAAATATGCCGATGATTTGGCTGAATATGTGCGCCGTACAGCAAAGACTGCACAAACGCCGCCAGCAGAACTTATCTGACATGAGCCAGTCTGATCGAGCTGCTTCTGAGGTTAAAAAGCTGATCGGCGCCCGCGGCACAATGGTTGTCGAGCAGGTAACCTTTCCGATGAAAATAGATCTCCTTCGGATATGAGCGAAAGTTACATTTTCGGCATCAGCGCAGACAGACGACGGTATGTTGCTTGATACGGAGACTTGCCGCAAGATACTTGATTTATGTGTTGTCAGTGTCAATCACAGGAAAGTCGCTCCAGACGAAGCGTTGCAAAAACTCATCTTATCAGCAGATTGCCGAACGCCAAGAAGAAGTCAAAGGCCGAAATACTGAAGCTTATCTCGACAAAAAGATCTGCTAGAGCGTCAATATAAAGACAAAATTGTCGAATACGAGATGAAAGCTCGATAAAGCTTTGATGCTAAAGATCAGAGATTGCAAAACAAGAACGCAAGCGGGCGATGCCGCCTCGTCTAAAAATTGCCAGCGAAGTCAAGTTTTACGCAAAAGTCCGCACTCTCAACCGTGAGGAAATACGACATCGAAGACAGCATGGACGAGCAAATATCCGATAAAAATAGTCCTCTAGCACAGCAAGCGTCTGAGGGCGAGAATTGATCACGAGAGGTTATTTACAGTAGAATTTACCATACAATAAGCAACTTACCGTGAAAAATGGTAAAAAGCTGGTGATTTTCACGGTAAGTCAGTCTGCGAGTTAATCCATAGCGGGCAGTACATGTAATAGGAGTACGGAGAATATAGAAACGCTGAGCGCAACCACGTATATATAGATGAATCTGGCTGGCATCGACGATCCGAGCAGTAATACTATGGTGCTCGGCGCGCTTTGGATTAGTGTCCTCAGTTTCTCTGTTTTACCGATGCGATCGGAATAGTTAAAAAGAAGTACGATATAGCTTCGCATAGAGAGATTAAATGGACGAAAGTAAGCTCAGCGAGAGTTGATTATTACAGAGTTGGTCGATATATTCTTTGCTGTTGAACAGGTAAATTATCGAGCAGTGGTCATCAATAAATCAATTATTGATTGTGAAGCTTATAATAAGACGCGAGATGACTTTTTATTATTCAATGACCTATATCCTTGTTGGACTATTGCAGAAAAAGATACGGTGATATGCGCCTTTTTCTTGATTATAAAGATGCTTGGTCTGGTATAAGGACTACTAAGCTTGCAGACTATCTTAATAATACGTCCAGCTTGAACAGTAAATCACTGAGTGCACAGCCCGTAAGGTCGCATGAGGTTGTTGGGCTACAGATATCTGATCTATTAACTGGTGCTGTTCATGTGTGCAAACAAGCTCGCAGGGAAGAGCAAAAATCGATGCAAAAAAGAACTTATAGCACATAGAACAGCGTGTTCTGGGCAAAAAGTTAACCTGCGGTACTCCTATAGCTCGGAAAAATAAACATACTCATGTGGGAGCCAAAAGGTAGATGTATCCAGACTGGTTACCAGACGAACTAAGACTTAACCGTTCTTTACAAGAGGACATAGATGAGCTGTATGCTATTTACAAGAGAGATTTTATAGACGCGGTATAGTGCGTGGTCGATGATGCACCGGTTTATGTCAACAGTATTCCAGATATGTTCAGATGGGAGGGTAAAGTACCCGCACGGATCTCACTCATGATAGTGACACGCGGCGCTAAGGAGCGTACGATTGACTACGACAGAGCTAAAAAGTTGCCATGGGTACGAGCTATCCTCGAGAATTATACTGCGCCTGAGGTTACAGCTTTTTGGTCTGAAACTCCTAAGGGTGCTACGCTTTATTTATGGCTTGCAGATCTGACTTCGTTGCTGAGTTATTCGCCCGAAAGATGAAAAGGAATATCGTTATTGGTCAAAAAGAATGATTATTACCGCGTACTATATAGATCGAGCCGTACACAAAACGCGACTTACAAAAGAAGTATGGTAACTCTACCCGTCAATTGTAACTTATTTCATACGCAAAAAGCGCCCTTGAGGACGCTTTCAGTGTTAATCAATACAACCTGGTACGTTAACATAACTAGTATAGCATAGTATTATAATTAATTCAATAGTTTCGGTGTTTTTGTCAACAGTATAAGCGTATTTTATCCACAGCTTACATCTATAAAAATTGAATACATTTTTATCAAAAACTATTGACAGATTTTGTGTGCTGCCATTGCATGGTTTTGGCGTGATATAATACTAAATAGATGGGTGACAGAAACTAATATAGGCTAAAAATAGACGAGCAAAATATCCGAGAAATAGCCTCAGTGAAACAAGCATCTGAGGATGAAATTGACGTATGGAGCTGTTGCTATTCAATTTAACATATTACGAGAAATAAAATGTACATATCAAAGGTATCAACTGCAAAATTATCGTCTCATGAAAGATTTTCAATTAGATTTTTCGACAGATGAAGATAATTTTTAGTACTTGTTGGTCGTAATAATACAGCTAAAACATCACTCTTGATTTGTTAGATGATGTCTTGAATAATGATTTGAAGCAGGCTGGATTTGATGATATTCCTCTAGATGTTCGACAGAGTATTATCACTGCCCTAATGCCAGATTCTGCCATGAGTGATAATGATAGAATAAAAGTCTACTTAACGATGCTGCGATATCGCTTGAAGTGAAGATTGATTATTCTGACGATAGTGGTGACATGTCTAGACTACCAATTCTTTCTCTCGACGGTGGAGATTGCGTAACTATCAAAATTATAAAAAGTTTAATGTTGATAAAATACCAGCACTTCGTCAAGAGTTGGATAATACCAATGTAGAGGCAGTAGATTTTTGTCAAAAATTTTCAAGAGACTACATGATGGTAGAGTGTGTAGCGATTCAAGGTGATAATGCAAAGAGTACAAATCAGGAGATTTGATCAAAAAGTTTTTGGGCTGCAGAATCTTATTAAGCTTTATACTATATCAGCCAAGCGCGGAGTGGCTAATGAAATACGAAAAGAAGGTGAGTCAAGACACTTTATCTAAGTATGCTCAATCTTATGTAAAGGAGAAGGTTGATGGGGATGTTTTTGAGCAGTTACAACAAAGCATTATCAAAACTGATGATCTTCTGACTAAGCGATATAATGGCAAAAGATGGCGAAGTCAGAGTGTTTTCACTGTCATTAATGATATTAAAGGCTTTATTCAAGGTAGGGATACTGGTAATATTTCAGTGCGATCAAATATTGCAATGAATTCTATTTGTAGGTTACGGCAATTCCAGGGTATATTACGAGAAGGTAACAATCGTCTTCCTGAGACCCGAAGCGGGCTTGGATATATGAATATGTGATGCAGTATTATTAAACTCAGAATGATAATTGATGAAATACAGCAAAATAGCACATCAGGTATGCCTGCGCTCGGAACATATATATCTATATTGAAGGCCAGAAGCTCATACCATCCGCAAATGCAATATGTTTTTCGCTAACAGTATCAAGCAATTTATAACAGATAATACAGAAAGATATTCGTACCATTACGTTTATTACGACACATTCACCCCATTTCGTATCTCAGTTTAAAGAGATTGATGATATGGTGCTTATGAAAAGAGACAATGACAGCGTGAAGGCTGTCAAGAGTTAGTCAAGCACAATGGTCAATTCTCTGAATATGAAAGCTTTATTAAGCAGTACTTGACCGTACATGAGATCGGAATTATTTTTGCCGACAAAGCTAATCTTAGTTGAGGTGATACTGAGCATGTTTAATACCATATTTTGATGGATTTATACGATAGGGAGATGAGAAAAAGTCAGCAGAAATTACTCAGTCAATACGTGTCAGTGGTTGATGTGGGCAACTATAGTATATGTGTTGAGCGATTTAATTAAATTACTTGGCATTAAAACATTAATGATTACAGACATGGATTATGCTAATAAGGGTAAATCAAGGCGGCTCTCAGGCGTGCAGTAGCGATAAAGGCAGACGATACTACCAATCCAACCCTAAAAAGCTCTTGCCTCAAAACTCAAGAACCAACAAGAGTACTATAGATAGAATTGAGATATGCAATGATGATGGCTGATTTTTCGGTTAGTGATAAAGGATATATTCTCAGCTCAAGTGGCAATATAAGACTTACAACCCAAAAAGAAGAAAATGGTTTATTGTGCTCCAGAACTTTTGAAGACTCTTTGCATATTTAAATAAAGATTGGATTATAGATCAATCCAATAAAAATCAGTAAATAGCGTAAAAAGAAAGATTAGCAATTCAATTAATGTCGACTTTGAGTTCTGGGGATGACTATATCAAATCAAAAAGCAATGTTTGCTATTGATATTATTAATACAAATGAAAAATCAGGACAAAAATATAAGAGTATGAGAATACATTATGGAAGGCTTAAAAATGGATGCGAAGGAATAGATTTACCTTCAGGTTGTAAATGCCATTGAGACACGAGAATTTTTATTGAAAGGCGGTGCTGGTAGCGGTAAAAACATACTCATTGGGTGAGGTAATTGCATTCATCCTTAAAAACAATAAATCGCTAAAATTGCCTGTACTTACACCAATGCGGCTGCTGATGAGTTGAATAAACGATTTGCGCAGGGGCGATCAAGACAGTGCATCGACTATTCATGAGTTTATATGGAGTCAAATTGCGAGATATCAATCGGACATAAAGCATGCGCTGATAGAGTCTATCAATGATGGTAAAATTACCAATTATGATAATGTTCCTCTTGATGAAAAACAGCTTCCAGGAAGGTATTAGTTATGGTGCATTCTTAAACCTTCAAAAAGGTGCTGATCTCTCATGATGAGGTATTAATTATTGCTAGTAGAATGTTCCAGTCTCACGAGTGCTTTGCAGAATAACCAAATTAAAAATACGACTATATATTTATTGATGAATATCAGGACACGCATCAGTCTGTTTTGGATATATTGTTTGATTATGTTCAGACTGCTAATACAAGCCATCATCAGTTAACTATAGGTTTATTTGGCGATGAAATGCAAAAAGATCTATGACAACATGAACGGATTAAAGCCAAACTGGAAAATAACCAAAATCATTAAAGAAAATAATTATCAGAAGCTGTCCGAGGATCTTAAATGATTTTTGCAATAAAAATACGCATAGATAATGTCAAAGCAACAGTCCGCTGGTGTGATGAAGGATTACCAAGGTGATAATATAAAGTTCTTTTATTCTACCGAACGCTCTAGTGTGCAAAAAGGTTATTGATGAAATTAAAAGATTGAAGTTCCTGAACCAGATGTCGACTGTCCTACTTATCGTTGCCTTTTTCTCACACATAAATTATTAGCTAAACATGCTGGATATGAAAAATTTATACAATCTTTTACGACAGACCAAGTTCGATTATTAGACAGATAAGCTAGTGCAAAGGACATAGTCACTAACGATAAAACACTGCTTGATGTGATTAATGAGCTTAAAAACTAGAGGTACTTACGACCGTAAATGGAAGCTGAAACAGTTAAAATATATTTCCCCGTGCTATTTTGATAGGTTGGGTTATTTTAATAAACAAGCGATTACCAATCGAGGAGTATCACTGCCCTCTACTGGATTATGTTATTCGATTGGTTGAATTTGCAGATATCTACGAAAGAAGATAATTTTTGAAATTGCTAAGAAATATAAATGGAAAATACGATCAGAAACAGCAGCTGGAGAACTCAGAAATATTCGTCAGCAGTTACGCGATAGTATAGAAAACTAACGAAACTATAGGGTGAAAATTAGTGATATCGGTGACAAAAATCAACAATGGTTTGAAAAGGGCGATAAATATAAAGAACAATCCACCGGAAATCAGTTTTGTTTAACTTACTTAAAGACATAAAAATATCTGAAGTTGTTAATGTAATAAAAGGTGATGATCAGGCCGGAGAGTGAATTTGGTACTCAGCACAGCTCTGAGGGCTTACTTATAGAAATATTGTGGGGGTTGCTGATAAGGGTAATTGGAATGAGGCTGATTATAAAGATGTCTTTAAACAAAACCTAACGGCTCACCTGATGCAAAAGGGTTTGCAAGAATACACTAGAAGAATGATGTATGTCGTCGGGTCACGTGCGGAATGCAATCTATATTTCTTTTATAACGAAAGGTGATAAAAGTCAGTATTATTCAAGATGCAAACTCCTTTTTCGGTGAACAAAATGTCATCCAATCTGGATATCGAGTAACGATCTTAAAAGTGACATAATTATAGTCAAATAACTGGAGTAGTATGAATAATCAAGATATGGATAATAGTGTAAATCAATCATCCACTCTCTCCCAGCTTCCACGCGACCCTAGCCAAAAAGCTGGAGGAGCTGGTTCCGAGGCGATTGCGGACGGCAAGGTGGATGTCGTTAAGTTGAAGGAGTTGCTGGCGGAGGATGCTGGCGAGCCAAATGAACGGTTCGGGCTGTTTTGCCGGGCAAGAAGCAGGCGCTGCGGGCAGCCCAGGACCTACGACTGCGATCAAAGCCCGCCAAAGATGAAAGTAAGATTGGGACACGACCAATAACATTTTCATCGAGGGCGATAACCTCGAGGTGCTGAAAGTCTTGCAAAAGCAGTACCACAACAGCATCAAGATGATTTACATCGATCCGCCGTACAATACTGGCAAAGATTTTGTCTATCCGGACAATTTCAAGGGAAGGTTTGCAAAAACTACCTGGAGTTTAGCCAGCAGGTGGACAGAAGGCAACAAAAAGATCAGTACCAACGCCGAAACCGCCGGCCGTTATCACAGCAACTGGCTGAATATGATGTATCCACGTTTGAAGCTGGCGCGTAATTTGTTGACGGACGATGGAGTGATATTTATCAGTATCGACGACGCCGAGCAGGCTAATTTGAAGAAGATATGCGGTGAGATTTTGGTGAAGATAATGTTGAGAAATTATGGTATGGAATAAGAGTCCGAAGGGTCGTCTGGAACATTAAAGGCTACGCAGAGGTTTCGTAGTATTCATGAATACATCATTGTTGCATATAGAAACAAAAACCTTACAAACTTTATTAAGGTCAATGAACCGCTCAAAGGCAAAGAGAATGATGTGCAGACAGCAAATCTTGCAGTAAACTCGGACAACGAAGATGTGATCATAAAACTATTTCACTATAACAAACCCATCAGGCGATAAATTTACTCGACAATGGAAATGGAGTAAGGATGAAATAGAGAGATTGATTCAAGAGGATCTAATATTCTGGGGGTCTGATGGACATAAGCAGCCGCGTTTAATAATTCCAACCGATGAGCGTCGAACTACATTTCTCTTATCTATACTTTGTGTGGAGGTACAACAGTTGGCTGAAAAAAGATTTTGAAAGGCTTATGGGAAAAAGAGCTGTCGAATTTTCATATCCAAAACCAATAATTTTTGATGAAGAAGATACTAGGAACGGCAACATGCAGAAACTCGATCATCCTCGACCTTCTTCGCTGGCTCCGCCACCACTGCTCACGCTGCTTGCGCCAACGCCGAAGATGGTGGTAATCGTGCATATGCTGGTGCAGCTACCTGAGCCGACGACGAAAAGAGCGAGGCGTTTAGGCTGGCTATAAAAAGATTAGTGATATTGCTCACGAGCGTATCAATCGGGCGGGTGAAAAGATTAAAGCCGATTTTGCCGATAAGCTGGCTGGGCGTGAGATTCCGCTGGATGTTGGATATCGTGCTTACAAACTGGCTGACACTAATTTCACCAAGTGGCAGAAGCGCGCCGACGGGCGATTTGAACGAATTGCAAGCACGACTTGATCTGATGCGCGAAAGCAGTAACGACAATGCGAGCGAGGATGATTTGCTGGTGGAAGTGCTTTTGAAAATGGGCTTGCCGCCGACTACGCGCACTCAAACCGTCGACGTCGATGGACTCCATGTGCATCAAGTTGTCGACTGAAAAGTAATTCGTCAGAGGGTCAACCAGTGCTATATCTCAATGAACATGTTAAGCCAACTTTGAGCAATTATGCGCTATTATCACTGACCTGGCTCCAAGTAAGTTTGTCATCCTCGACGACGCCTTCCAGGGCGACAACCAACTGGAAAACCAACCTGGTCCAAACTTGTAAAGCTATGATGTGGAATTGTGGACGGTGCAAAGTATGGATGATGATATAAACGATCTTTTAAATATACCAACAGAGACGCAGACTATGTGAGTTTAAACGCCTGAAGGGTGATGCTGTGGTTGCGAAGATTATTCGAACTATTGTTGCTTTTTACTAACACTGATGGTGGATCAATAATAAAATTTGGCATTGATGATCCTGAAAAACCACAAAAATCTGGTCTTGATAGGGTGTATAGGATAGAAGAAGATGCTGATAAATATGATGAAATATTTAGAGAACTGCAGAGGATAATTCCACCGCTTATGGTGTTAGTGTAGCAGCTGAACTAAAAGCTGGCAATGGTAAAACAGTTGTTGTCACTAAGGGTCCCGTGAAGTCTACTAATTCACTATGCTCAATTAACAATGATGTTTTATACGGATGATGTGACAAACTAACACCTCAGTGAGATTATCAAATGAGTTAGTAGGGATTTACTCAGACGGACTCAGAGTTAATGATGTTGATTTTGAGTTATTGCGGACGAGGATATTTTGATGATTGGAAAAATCAGCGTGGAATTTCAGGTAAATCGATTGAAGACATTTTTGTTCAAAAACTGGTCTTGCCAGAAAAAGATACGGATGGGGGTAATGAAGCCAACACGTGCTGCTGTCTTGCTTTTTGCTGAATATCCAGCCAATTTAATGGATGCAGAAATGTCAATTCGAGATTATACAATATACCGGTACGATAGCGAATTATGAGAGGTTCCAAATTTAGTAGGTATTCCAAAAACTATAGAAGGACCTATAATTGAAGTTATTCAAAAAGCCCACGAATACGTTTTGACTTTATTGCAAAATGGTATAGAAATGCATTCTGGATTTATAACTAAATATGAAATGCCAGAAAGGGCTGTCAAAGGCTATCACCAATGCTGTAATTCATAGGGATTATTTGTCAAGCGTGATATCGAGATTAAATTATTTGAGGATAGGAGATGGAAGTAGAGAGTCCTGGGCTGTTGCCTTATAATATTACTACTAGTAATATTGGATATGTTCGATCCGAGGGTTATCATAATGACTCGGTAGTAAAAGCACTTTACGTGAGTTTCCTAATCCTCTAATCTTGATCAGAATGAGGGTGTAGAAGCTATGCGAAATGAGATGGGTTAATGGCTTATATCCGCCAATCTATATTACATATCCAACGCTTGATGATTCTGTTAAGGTTGTTCTACTAAATGAGCATCGCCCTGGTGAATGGGAGAGAATTCGATCATACCTGGAGGTCAATAAGTATATAGCGAATGAGCACGAAATCGCAAAGGTGAGCAGCGAGACAAAATGTCCAGAATGTTCAATAGGTGGGTTAAACAGGGATTACTTGTGGTTGGGATCGACCTAAAAATGGCAGCATGAAAAGCGACCAAGTATAAACTGCCAATACTGGGGATGTTGAATGAATGATGGAGTGTACTTGCAGTGGTATGATGCAAGTAAAATATTTAACAGAGGTAGAAAAGGCTATTTTGCTTTGCAGCAAGCATAATTTAGGAGTATGAAAGATGAAAATTAAATACGATTCCAATCAATCGTTCCAGTTGCAAGCTATCAGTGTCTATCACTAGGTGTTTTTGAAGGACAGCCTGACAGTGCCGACGCATTTGATGCAGTTTTACGGTCCTGAGATCATGTGTATGGCGAGCAGATCGAGGCTTTTTAATGAGATTGGCACAATTGGAGAATAATTTGCTGCTTGACGACGATGCCATTTTTGGAGAATGTTCGGTCAATTCCAAAACGACAACGGCATTGCTCAGTTGAAGAAGTGGACGGCATGAACTTTCCGTTGAGATGGAGACTGGCGCTGGCGAGACGTATGTATACTTACGTACAGCGCTGGGAAGTAGCGAAATTATATGGTTTTCAGAAATTTATTATCATTGTACCGAGCATTGTCTATCAAAGAAGGCGCGAGCAGCCTTGATAGTATGCGCGAGCATTTCACGCGCGAGATGGGGTATCAGTCCGTACGAAGCGTCGGTGTATGACGGCAAAAATCCAGAGGTGGTGCAGAGTTATGCTACTAGCACTATGACTCAGTTATGGTCATGACAGAATTGATGCAATTCGCGGCAATAAGAATACGCGAGTAATTCATCAAGAGCGCGATAAGCCTAAATGGTATTGCGCCAGTGAATATCAGCTGCTGTCAATCCGATTGTCGCTGCGGACGAACCGCAAAATATGGAGAGTGAACTGTCGACGAGCGCATTAATGATTTGAACCCGATGCGTACATTGCGTTATAGCGCCACGCATACTCACGAGTACAATATGATGTATCGGCTTGATCCAGTTGATGCTCACCGAGAGAAGTTGGTGAAAAGCATCGTGGTGGCAAATGCACAGCAAGAGGGTAGTGACGCTAAGCCGTATATCAAAACTTATTGATGTACGCAATGCCAAAGCTTCAAGCTTATGTCGAAGTGTTGGTCCGCGATAAAAATGGCAATGTTGGTCGAAAACCGCTATGGGTTAATCATCATGACAAGCTGGATATTCGCACCGGTAATAGTATTACGAAGGCTATACCATCAATGAAATTTCGACGGTTCCAGCGAGTGTGGAGGGGTTGGGCCGCAAGAGTCCTGATGCTTGGTGAAAATTGGGGCGGTAACGAAGATCAAGTTATGCGCGAAATGATTCGCGTGACTATTGCCGACACATTAAGGCGAGAATATTTACCGCGCGATCAAGGAATTAAGGGTATTGAGTCATGTCTGTTGATAAAGTGGCGAGCTATTTGAGAGTATGATGATGACGGCAATATGGTTGACGGAAAATTTTGCGCGTTGGTTTGATGAATTATACCAGGAAGAACGAAGAAAAGCCGTTTTTACGAAGATATTATGCCTGAAGATTCAAGTGAAGTTCGGAAAGCATACTTTGCCGGAGATGCGTAGGGGTGGCAAAACAAGCTTCGTCGATAGCAAAGAGGCTGAGGCAATGCACAGGATGAGTCGGCTGATGACCTAATCATGAAAGGTAAAGAAAAACTGTTTGACCAGGCAAATCAGTACAGTTTTATTTTGTGTCACTCGGCACTGAAAGAGGGTTGGGACAGCCCGAATGTGTTTCAACATTTGTATGATGCGGAGCGAGTAGTGAAAATGATCGCCGACAGACGATTGGACGGGGCTTGCGGTTGCCAGTGCGTCAGGATGGTACGCGAGTGTTTGATGAGCAGATCAATCAGTTGATGGTGGTTGCAATGAGATCGTATCGTGATTTTGCTAATAATTTACAAAAGGAATATAAGAAAGGCTGGTATTCAGATTGGTTTTGTGCGGCGCAGTGAGTTTGCGCGGATACCACTACGCGATGATCCGAGTGGTACGTTGGGGACATCAGAAATCGAAATGAGGTCTGGGAGTGCTTTGCGGCGTCGCAGTATGATTGATGACGAGGGTCGCGTGCTGGCCAATTTGCGCCGAATAATATTGGTTTACACTTGATTTACCTGGCAATCTGCAAAAATATCATGCCGAGGTGGTGGATATTATTGAGGGCTGTAAAATTGATAAATTTGTTAAGGATGCGCGTAAAAAAGAGAAGATTCGTCCAAATAAGGAAGTCTTATATAGTCCGCTACTTGAGGAATTGTGGAAGCGAATCTCGCACAAGACGACCTACCGTGTGGCATTTGATAACGGCCAGATTATTATGGCGGCCATTGGCGCCATTAAATCCAAGCCCGAACTTAAGCCGTTAAGTATTGAAGTGAAAAGACATAGGGTGCTTTTGAAGCGCGGCGGTGTTCATAATGATGGTATGGTTGGCGAGGCAACGCATGATTTGGCGGGAACGTTTGAGCTGCCAGATATCATCTCTGAACTACAGGATAGTACTGGCCTTACTCGACAAACAATTGTTGATATTTTGATTGGCAGCGGCCGGCTACTGAATTCTGAAAACCCGTGCGACTATGTGCAGATGGTGAAGGGTGCAATTAAGTCGGTACTGGCGCAGGTTGTGGTAGACGGCGTTGAGTATGAAAAGATGGGTGAGCGTAATTATGAACTTCGCAATTTCCAAAAAGATAGTGATGAAGAAGTCGAACGATTTATTGATCGACTGTATCAAGTTAAGAATCAACAAAAAACAGTGACAGATAGATTGGCGCTGGATTCGGCGACTGAACAAAAGTTTGCCGAATATTTGGACAGTCGTGAAGATATCAAACTATTCCTCAAGCTGCCGTCGAAGTTTACGATACCGACGCCAGTTGGTGACTACAACCCAGATTGGGCAATTGTCAAAGAAGTCAATGGCGTAGAAAAAGTATATATGGTGCGTGGGACGAAGAATGGCGGTGAGCGCGAAAAATGAGACTACATAAAAATTGCTTTGCTGCCAAAAACACTTCGAGACGATTGGCATGTCGGGATTATGCTAAAGTCAACTCCTGATGATTGGCGGGTGTAAGTATGTCGATAAAGAGCTGCGAGATGTCCTCAGGAGAATATATGAACAAACCAAGCAAACCCATTACCGTCGCTCGCGCCATCATCCGTATCGGTGATGCCGCCAGGAATGCTAATGACTATAGTTTACTGGGTGCACTGCATGAAATGGTGGAGCAATTGTCTCAAAACGGCGTTAAGGATACTGACGTCGATATGGATTTGCTATTGGAATATGTCGAGGGCGGCGGATGGTTGTGATTGTTGCCAGCGCCGGCGACGGTAAAGCCGAGTGTTGAGGATTGACAACAAAAATTAATCAGCAGCTCGCGCGCCGCAGTCAGAGCACAGGTGGAAGCGAGCGACCAGTCGAGTGTTGAAGTTTGAGCCGCTGGTTCATTTGGTGACGGCGGCATATGCTAAAAATGAGGACGGCGTGACGTCGGGCTTATCGATAGCACTGGTTGTCAATCAGGACGGTTCGGTGGAATCTGCCGCGCGACCATTTTCTGAATGCGGAGCTGCTCGATTATTTTCGATGAAAATCACACAGTCGATTGGCATTCAGCCGAGCGTGATTTGCCGTCAGGTTGCACGTTACCATTTGGTGGCAGGTTCGGTGAAGTGCAGGAGATTTTGCCGCGGGAGCTGGAGGTGATATCGTTCTAGGGTGATTTTTGAGATACTACTGATAAATTAAGTAAAAGAAATGATGACAGAAAAATATTATGCCGGTATTCATAGCTATAGCAGGAGGGTTTTCTTGTTGAGCGTTTTTCAGCTAGTAAAATACAAGGATTCTCTTAATAACAAGAGCAATAATATACACATCGTCAGCAGTTAACTATCTGTCAGTTCGACAATTTGTTAGTTATGGACGCAGGAGTAGCTGCTACTTCCTGTTTCAATACTTCAGTTGCTGTTACTGGTTCTTCTGGTGGTATCTATAGAGCAGCTTGCTATTTTTGGGTGGGTGAGCCTTGTGTTTATGCGTTTATATCAACAATAACTTCACTAATTTTTAGAGATTCTCTGGGGCATTTAAAAAGAAAAAGTTTATTAGCGAGAGATTAATTCATGTCGCAATGTTTTATTCGTAATATGCACAGGGTCCTTTATAGAGTCATAAGTAATATTGTCGATTTGTCAATTATTGCAAAAGCAGCATCAATAGCTTATTCGACAATTTATGGTCAGACATATGGTTGCTAGCCATGCTGGTTCTTTATATTTTCGCATAACTAACATGGGTAGTAGTCATGATGTTGCGGGAAAACGAAAAATAACATAGCTTTTACCAATTATGTCGTCAGGTCATTTTGTATGATGTTATAATAATTATCATGAATCTATGACCTGTATTGTAAGATAGATCATGTAATACAGCTTCTATTGTATTGCATATTGGTATACGAAGGATATGAATAGGCCACGAGTAATTCGGAAAATAGAAAATGCTTATAGTTACATTTTTCAAGTGTGAGCTTACGGTTGGTATTACAGGTCAAATCTAAAAAGCCACTTACGGATATTGAAAGCATCAAGATTGCCGCCAGGGATATTAAGAGAGATACTCGTGATTGTGATATGCCTATGATACTACAGAGGTAAAAGAGGGCTATTGGAGCTTATAATTCAGGAGAAACCTACTCCCAGACTGTAGTTGAGATTATGAATATTGTTCGTCAAGTACTTTTAGCGTAGAAAGATCATGAAATAATAACTAGATAACCAATGAAAATCTCCATTCTCCCTCAAACCCAACTCCCGTCACCGCGAAGAGGTGGTGGTTGATGACGATGAGCGTGCTGACGATTTTACACCAAGGCGCCAGCCATTGAAGGTCGGGCGAATTTGGCGGCGGTGAAGTTACTGGCGAAGCATTTTGGCGTGGCGCCGTCAAAGGTAAGAATTGGTGCGCGGTGCGACTTCAAAATATAAGGTGTTTGAGGTGGATAAAGCAGAATAGTCACCGCAATGCGCAGTCGTAACACCTAGCTGCAATTCTACGGATACCCAGCTCCCGCCGCCATGTTGCCGAGCAATCCTGCCGTCACAAACGAATATCCCTGTTGCTTCAGTGCGCTGAGGATGCACGGTACAGCACCGACTGACGTTTGGTGGATGTCGTGCATCAGGATGATGGCTCCAGGACGAGCGCCAGCGACGGCGCGAAACGACGATTTCGCTATTACGGTCAGCCCAGTCGCGGGTGTCGACCGACCACAAAGATTGACGACATGCCGCGCAGGCGAGTTGCTCAAGACAGCGCTGTTGACCGCGCCATAAGGCGGGCGCGTAACAGTTGGTGTGACGCCGGTGGCTTGCTTTGATGGCGTCATTGGTACGGTCGATTTCGCCAGCAATTTGGCCAACTGGCAATTTAGCGCAGTTCTGGGTGCGACCACGAATGATTGCCTGAGTGATGGCCGCGCAGTGCATGCGCCGCAGTACATCGGCTTGCGCGGAAACTTTGCTGCCGATCAGGAAGAAAGGTCGCTTTAGCGCCATGCTGGTCTAAAAATATCTAGCAGCTGCGCGATTGTGCGGTCCTCGGGCCATCATCAAATGTCAAGGCAATCACTTTATCGCCCAGTGGTTGGCGACGGTACTGGTGCACGGCTGGGCGCTGGCGCTGGTTTTTAGCTCGGGCGGTTTGGGATATTAGCTAGTTTTCCGGGCTGTGGATTTTGCAGATATTTGGCAACGGCAGCAATCGGCACTTTAATCGTCATTTCGCCGTAGGCTGACGGCAGGAGCGACGCTGTCCCGATTGGCCAGCTAAACTATTACCGCCATCAGTGATAATGAAAATTGATAAACGCGTTTCCTGGGTAATCGTTTCACTGATATCCAGCTCTGCCTGCTGGCGCTGCTTGATAGTCTCGTTGATATTGTTCGGGCAGCTGCCACGATTTCTGGTCGCTTTCTCTGATTGCTCGGTCAAATCAGCTCAGGCTAATCACCTTGCCAGATTTTTATCAAACGTCCAAAAATGGGTCAGCGACATCGGATGTGCGCCGTGCATATCTTGCTTGATATTGACAATAATCGATAAAGCTACCGAATTATTAGCCGTCACTTGGTAGCTAATCGTTTCGGTCAGCTGACTGGTCGAACGTCAAAATATTGGTGGCGGCATAGCGGAAGTCGCTGTCAGCGCGGTCAGTGCCTGGGCGACGGTTTTATTGATCTTATTGTTTTTAGTCGGCGGATATTCAATCGAAACTTTCTCGCGGTTGGTCTGGCGCGTTACGAATTTAGAACGAATGCCGGAGTATCGCGAATCGAGTGAAATAGTATTGCTCGTCAGATAAAGCAGTCGGGCGGCGCGGCGACAGCTGGTTAAAATATGCGTAAACAGCCCGATAAAACCACTGCCATTACCGTCAACTAACAATATCGCTATCAGCGCGTTTCGCCATTTGGCGGGCTTGGTTTTGTTTTCGCTGTGCGGCGGATATGTTTAGGGTTTGGCTGCTTTGTGCCAGCTGATTTAGGCTTTATCGGCTTTGCTCAGCCGGTGGTTTCGCTGGCAGACTTGACTGATTTTTAGCAGGCATAAATATAGTATAACATTTGTAATGTATAGGGGATGCTGGGCTGCTGCTAAAAACCAACACGGTACTTTCAAAACCAACAGCTACTTTTTAGAAAACCAACACGGTACTTTTGAAAAGGCCGGGTAGTTCCCAATTTGCTATGGACTTTCATAAAGTGCTATAGTAAGATTTCTGCCACTGCAGGACGCCAAAAATCATTGAAAATATCAGTAAATTATAGTATAAAAAGGGAATGCTACAGTATCTTCATTCAAGTGCTAAAAAATCAGCAAATCAAGCCGCTGGAACGCCTGCGAGGCAGGTTCGTGGGTGCGCTGCGAACGTCCGAACGAGGATGAGCTGGCTGAGTGTTGTCGCTGGGACTTGATAATGATTTGCTGAGCGACGCGCTTGATCCGCATGAGGTGCCGCGCCTGGAGATTGCCGACGATTGGACATATCTAATCGCCCGGTTGCCAGATACCGATGATGACTTTTAATGATTTTACCACGCCGATTTTTGTTTTTGTTTGAATAAGGACTATGCCGTGACGTTGTCGCGCGATAGCTTGGGCAGATTATGGCAGCCGTTTATCGACCAGCACGTTCGCGTACCGACCGGCCAGTTGAGCTGCTGGTTGACGCAGTTGACGCTATATCCAGGCAATATCAGCGGCGGGTGGCAGCGATTAACCGCCAAATGCGAGCGGCTGCCGATAATATTCACACGCTGCGAGTCAAGGATATTGCTACGCTGGCGGAATACGAGCGCAAGCTGAACGACTACCTTGGACGCGCTCATCCCGATGAACTGGGCGGTCGAGAAATTGCTGGCGACCAGCGGCTTGCGCCTGCGGGCGGATGATAAAGAGGATGTCGAGGTTGTCGATTGATTTGGAGCAGGTAATTGCCCGCTGTCGAAAGGCTTGCTGCGAACTATTACTAATGTGCGCGATAGCTACCGGGCGGTGATGGATACCCGCCTGAACGAGACAATTCGCCTGCTGACGGTAATCACCGTGGCGCTGACTATCCCAACGATGATTGCTGGGCTGTTCGGCATGAATGTGCCCAGTGCCTGGTGATAATGATCCGCTGATGTTTTTGGAAAATTACTGTGGTTGAGTATCGTGGCGGCCTGCGCGCTGGGCGGATTCTTCTTGCGGAAACGATAAACTATCTTGTCTGAAAGGCAAATGTTGGCTTTAGACGGACATAGTCTAATTTGGTGCCGTATCCCAGTAGCCCGTCATATTGCTTGTCATGATTGACGAACACGCGGATACGGTTTGCCTCGTTGCCGCCGACAGTGGTCAGCACGCCGTTGTCATTTTTCAAGACGATGTTAGTATGGTCGCCGAAACACTGGCGAATTGCGGTAAATTGCCGCGTCGCCAGGAAGCGGTTGGTAGCCGGAATTAGCGGGCTTGAGCGACCGGCTGCCTCGTAATACTCGCGCAAGGTAAACGTCCTGGGATGCGCCAGCCGCCAGTATGCGGATTTTTCAGCGGCGCGCCCGCTTGATGCATGATCCAGCTCACAAAGTTAGCACACCACGCCTCTTCGGCGCCCTGGTTGAACTTAGTACCAGCGGATTGCGCCTTAAACTCAGTCTTTGCTAAGCTGATAATTTTTGGCGAGTTGGGCTTAAATTTGCCGTATCAATATCTGGAAAAACCGCTTCGCCGAGGCGACCTATCGAGGCGCATGGAATTAATGAGAGACGATAACTTATCGGCAATTTTCGGCTGAGTAATGACTGCGATTACTATAAGCAACAGCGCAATTACGCTTAAAATAATACAGCGTTTCTTTGAGAAAAATTTGGGCGCCGCCGCCTGCTGATGCTTCATGTAATAATTATATCGCGAAAGTTGTTTGACTGTTAAAATGTAATTGAGGCAAACGTTATGTTTAAGCAATGGATAAAAATGTGAATATACCTTTCAAATATCAAAGCCAAATCATTTAACAGAGTTTCATGAGATGAATAGACACAGCAAACCGCAGAAATGGCGCCGCTTTGTCATCGCGGGTGGTTTTTACGCATCCGCGGATGAGTATTGGCAGAGGATCAGGTAGAGTGCCAGATGGTAAAAAGGTCGTTATATTTGCGGCAAGTATATCAGGGTAAAGGCGGTGTGATTATCATTTGCCAAAACGGCGGCAAAGTACTTATTCAGCGGGAATATTCGTATCCGGTTGATGATATATTGTATCAATTTCCCGGCGGTAAAATTGAAGAAGGCGAGACTCCCGAGCAAGCTGCCCAGCGCGAGTTGGCGGAGGAATCTAATATTTTCGGCGGAAGATTTTTCAGCAAATTGGTTGGTTTTATGCCGACAATCGCCGTACTAATGCCAAGTTGTACGTTGTCTGTCGCGCGGCGCTTTTCGAGATAATTATTCGCTCCAACCAGATGAAACCGAATTTATCTCTAGCAGTTGGTTAAAAATTAGCAAACTTGAGCAGATGATTTCTGACGGTCAGATTGTTAATTACTCTATGCTAGCAGCATGGGCGTTATTCAAAAACCGCACCGATGAAATAGGGTTTCTTGTGCCATAATAATCCCAAAAGCGAGCGATCACCGTACGCGATGTTTTCTCTGTTAGGGAGTAGAAAAGAATTTATATGGCTCAACCCAGAACCAATCATAACAGTTGACCAACTCGTCAAGACGTACGATGGCAAGAATGTCGTCGATAGCGTGTCGTTTGAGGTCAAGAAAGGCGAGATTTTCGGTATCCTCGGGCCGAATGGCGCTGGTAAAGACGACGACGCTAGAGATGCTCGAGGCGCTCAGGGACGATTGACGGCGGCACGGCGACCATCGACGGAATTGATGTTGCTAAAGCCGCAAAGCACATTAAAAAACATCATTGGTATCCAGCTGCAATCGACAATGTTTTACGACAAGCTAACCTTGCGCGAACAACTGAAAATGTTTGCCAGTCTGTACGGACAAACGGTCGACGCTGACGCGCTGCTGGCCAAGGTGCAATTGACCGACAAAGCCAAAAAGCTACGTCGAGCAGCTCTCGGGCGGGCAAAAGCAGCGCTTCGCCATTGCTTCGACGCTGGTCAATAACCCGACGGTGCTATTCCTCGACGAGCCGACCACTGGGTCTGGATCCGCAGGCTCGCCGTAATCTGTGGGATTTGATCAAAGAGATTCGCGATGAAGGTATCACTATCGTGCTGACTACGCATTACATGGACGAGGCCGAACTGCTGTGCGACCGCTTGGCGATTATGGACAACGGTAAAATCATCACCATTGATACGCCGCATAATCTGATCCAGCAACTACTGGCGCGCGGCTTTTCAAGAAAAAGCAAGTTGTCGAGCAGGCCAATTTTGGAGGACGGATTTATTGACTTAACAGGAAAGGCGATTCGGGATTAGTATGAAAAAATATTGGACTGGTGTATTTGGGCAAGTACGCGCCCAGCAAAAACGCTTCATCCGCGATAAAATGTCGCTGTTCTTTACCTTCCTGTTTCCGCTCATCTTCTTGTTGGTGTTCGGTCTCGATTTTTAATAATCAATCGACCAGCTTTGACATCGCGATTATCAATAATTCGCAGACGGAATTTGCCAAAAGTTTCGTTAAAGGCGCCAAAGATAACGCCAAAGACTCGATTCTTAAAATTAAAGACGTCAAGGATATGGACGAGGCTCGTGAGAAGATGAAGCGTTCGGAGCTGAACGGCATCATTGAACTGCCGAGCGATTTTGGCAAAGTAAAGGGAGAGGGCAGAGATGCTCGCCCGACTGGTACAATCAACGTGCTGTACGCCAAAGGTTCCGAGCAAACCGGTAGCGCCCTAACGGCGGTGATGAACCAGATTGCCAATGGAATAAATAAGCATTTGGGCCAGCCAGAAGCGCCGCTGAAAGCCGCTGGCAAAGCTGTTGGCGACGAGCAGCTGAAGTCGTTTGATTATACCTTTCACCGGGCTGCTGGCGTTTAGCTTGATGAGCATGGGCATCTTCGGTTTGGCGAACCAAATGCCGGCTGAAAAGCAGCGCGGCTCGTACCGCCGTCTGCGTGCGGCGCCGTTTACCTCGGGCCAGCTGATCATCTCCATGGCGATTCACTACACGATTATCTCGCTGCTCAGTTTGATCATGATGATCGTTGTCGCGCGCTGCTGTTCCATTTCAATATGCGCGGTGATTGGCTGCTGTTCTCATTGATGTCGGTGATTTCGGCGATGATGATGGTGGGCTTAGGGTTATTAATCGGCGGTTGGGCGAAGAACGAAAATCAATCAGCTCCCTCTGTCTAATTTGATTTCTTTCCCAATGATGTTTCTGTCTGGAGCATTCTTTCCGGCATTCCTCTTTCCAGAATGGTTGCGCGGCGTAACGCAATTTATCCCAATGACGCCGGTTGTGGATGGCTTTCCGCCTGATTATGACCGAGCACGCTAGCCTCATCGAAGTTCTGCCGCAAATCGGTGCCGTCGCTGCTTGGGTTGTTGTTATCTATATCGCGGCGATTAAGCTGTTTAGGTGGGAATAGCTTGGATATGAGCGAGCTAAGGGTGATGATGGCGCTGGTATCTCACTTTTAGCCTGTTTTGTGGCGTTGAAAATAAAATCATTTATGTCGTGGCGCGATACATTCTAGCATGGGAGCGATATTTATCGGGTTTGTAATAGTTTATTTCGGTGATTCTACGATGTTCACTGGTGTCAGGATAGAGATGTTTATCATTGCATCTATGACTTTTGGTGAGCTTTTTCAGCAATTCATATGCGGTGGGTATGGAAAAACTATGATTCCAGTTCGATATTATAGAATTACCATGAACAGAAAACAGAAAATAATTTTTAGCCATTGTCTTGGTTACACCAATTGGTGGTCTGTTTGGGCTATCGTATTGGACAAAAACATAATCGTAATATAAAAAACACAAGAAACCAATCTCAGATCGAGTCCGACTCTGCCAAATTCAAGTCAGAATATCCGCGAGTGGCGGCGAATAATCGCTTTGTTTATGCTAGCGATAAAGAAGTTCTTAATATCTTTGATAGCGGCAGCGGCGTGGTTTTCTTGGGCTTTCCGCAATGTCCGTGGTGCCAGCATTTGAGCGAACATGTTGACCGGGCAGCTCGGGCCGAAGGTATTGATAAAATATACTATTTGAATATTCAGTGATGCTCGCGCTAGCAGCAACGAAGTTTACCAAAAATTGGTCAAGAAGTTAGAGCCATACTTGGATAAAGACGACAACGGCAAGCCGCGATATTTGTAGCCGGATGTATCGATTGTCAAGAACGGCAAGATTATCGGCCGCCACAAAAGAAGAACTCGACTGGCGACGATGATATCACGCCGGATAAATACTGGACAAGCGAAAAGGATTGAACGGACATCGTCGCAGCTGCGCGGTTATGCGGCAGCTGAAAGGTTAATTTTCTGGGTTAGCGTCGTCTTTTTGGCTGTTGTCATCGCTTTTGCGCTGGCGTTTCGGTTGGATGCCGACCAGATAACTCCCAATCGTCCAGCCTTTAGCGGATTCTCGGTATGATAAACAACTGAATAATAATCCAGACCCCAGCTCTGAAAGGTAGAACCTACCAGGTTGTCATGGTGTCTATGAAAAACGGATAAACCAGCGACCGCGTCAACCACTGAGGCGAAGATAATAAAGGGCTATATTGATGCAGCTAGCTAAGAATTTATTGCGGCGATTAGGCGCGGCGTAGTTTTCGTCGCTGAGTTTGACGCTGGGAGACTTTATAGCCGATTAGCCATGTCAACATAAATCCGAGTAAGCAGCCAAAGGTACTGGTTATTAAATCATTAACATCAAACAGCCGATAACTGCAAGGATATAAACCGAACACACCAGTTAGCTGCGTCACTTCTATTAGCATCGATAAAAGAAAGCCGCTTAGCAGCGCAAATTTCCAATGCTTGGGAAAATATGCTTTCATAAAAATGCCCAGTGGCACAAAGAAAACGATATTCATGACTAATTGCAGCGTGATATAGAGTATCTTTTGTTAGGCTGAACAACTTCGTTAATCCAGTTGAAGGGGATAAGTTGCGGCTGGATAGCGATGTGTTTGGCAAAAAGGCAATCGGGTCTTTTGGTACTGGCGACAGCGTAAAAAGATTAGCCTGTGGAAATGAGGGATTGAGCCGTAGGAAAAGAATACGTACGACCATGTTACGCGCCGGCGCATGGTCAGCCGTGAAATGATGAATGGTATGGTCAAGAGGATGCATAAAAAAGGCCAGAAAGTTAAAGATCCGATCAGCGGCGCTGAAAATGAATTGAGAAATTTTAGCATTAATTAACGCCGCCAGCCTTCAAAATCGCCTTCAGTCCATTCTCGCCGCCAGCGAAAGACCTGGTCTGTAGTCGTTAATCAACCATATGGTAAGCCGTTCACGCCAAGCGACAGGGCTTTTGCGTGTTGTTGTCGATTTCCTGCTGATGAGTTGCTTTTTCATGCAGTCGGCGAACTTGGCGGTATCCAGGCCGGCGTTCTTGGCAGACGTTTCAAGAATAGCTGAGAGCAGCAGCGGGATTTCCTTTGAGTACAGCGACGTTTTTGACGCCGATACCTTTGTCGAAGTAGTCCGTTTTGATGCGCGGCACGATGTCATGAGTGTATTGCCAATATTTATCCTGGTCGGCAGCGCAGAACGCGGCTTTAGCGCCTTGCTCGGTGTTTGGTACTTTATCCTTTGACAAAGTGACGATTCGGTGTTCGTAGCGCAATTTGCCGGATTTGATATAGTCGTTTTTGAAAGGAATCGTTGCTGGTGGCGGCTTCGACTTGGGCGCAGAACGAGCAGAAGTAATCGGTGTAATCGATAAAACACGTTTTTCGCATCTGCTGAGCCTTGCGACATATGTTCGTTCCATGGCTTACCATTTCCGATATGCTGGTTCGGTGGCCGATTGACGATACCGTAAATAAATAAAGCGACGATGCCGAACGACGATGATTGACAAAACAATCCAAATTGAGGGCAATGCCGCGTTCTTGTTGATGACTCATGATTTTTCCTCCTGTTTGGCATAATTGTGCATAAACGAGATGCTGATTTGTCCAGATTTGTAAAGCGATGCTAGGCTAGCACGAGTGCTAATATGAGTACGATAGTGCCAGCAACATTGGCAGCGGTAGCAGCCGCTGCGCCCGAGAAAAACAGAGTAACAATTGGCAAGATTAACGAGGTGCCGCACGGTACGCAGCCGAGGCCGATAGCGGCAGCGATCGAGGCGATACCGCTGACGCTGAGTTGGCGTGCTACATCTTGTTCGTTACGTTTGTTGCGTCGTGCTGTAAATATTACAACAGCAAAGTGATAAACCTTGCAGGATAGAGACGATTAGTAGCAGCGCGCCGTTTGGCGTGGTGAAACCTTGCATGAATAGCTCGATAAGCATGCTGCCGGCAACAACGAACTTATCGACAATTGATAGCCGCGACAAAAACAACGGTCCATAAAAGTTGCCGTTAATCGCAAAGAAAAATAATAATGGCGAACAAACGAAAAACCCGCTGCCAGCACGCTGTAGCGCAGCAATTTCAACAACGCGCCGATACCAGCAGCGGCAGTTTTGACAGTTTCTTTTGCTGTCGGATACGCTCCATATAATTCTTATTATACGCTAAAATTTGGAGAATTGGATTGAGTCGGCTTTAATGTTGAGATGTGAAATGGTATTATGTATATATAAAATTGTGATTGGAGGGGTTATGGAAACGGAGGTGGCTTGACAGTGAAAAGCATTGCTAGTGCTCTTGATATAAATTTGATTTATACTCGTCGTCTGTTTCAGCTATCACATAGTATCTTGACGATATTAGGAAAATTGTTAAAGATAAGCCAAAACCGTTTGTAAAATGGGTCGAGGCAAGCAGCAGCTGCTTAAAACAATTCCGTGAATTAAATCTATATCCGCCCTAGATGTTTTTAATCAGAATCAAATACATATTTTGAGCCGTTTGTTGGCGGCGGTGCAGTATTTTTGATCTATTACCAAAACATGCAGAATATCAGATACTAATAAAAGGAATTAGTAGTGGCTATACAATGTCATAAAAGACAACGTTGATGGTTTAATCAAGTCGCTAAAACATGTCTATAATAAAGAATATTACCTCAAGAGTTCGCGCTCAAGACATTAATGAATTATCCGATATAGAGATGGCATCGCGCTATTTTCCTTAACCGAACTGGTTTTAATGGTATGTACCGAGTAAATAAGAACGGCCAGTTTAATGTTCCATTTTGGTCGATATAAAAATCCCTGATTTGTGATGAGAATAATTTGCGTAAAGTCTCAGAAGCTCTGCAGGAATTACCATTACTCACCGAGATTATAAAGATGTTCTAAAAATTAGCGAAGATTGGCGATTTTATTTACTTTGATCCTCCGTATTATCCGCTTAATCCAACATCTCGTTTACCGCCTACTGCTAAGGGTTTTTCGAGAAGGAACAGATAGAGCTTCGCGACACCTTTGTTAAACTGCACGAACGCGGATGTTTTGTTATGCTCTCAAATTCAGACACGCCATTTATTAATGAATTATATTCTGGATTAGAGGGGTCAGTGTAAACAAGATAATTGCTGGACGTGCTATAAATTCAAAAAGGATCAAAACGCGGTAAAATAAATGAAGGTATTAATAACAAATTATCGAGGCTTAAATTATGCTATCAAGTATAAAATTGAAAAAGTTACAACCGTATATAGATATAGTTGAGGCTAATAAGGGCAGGACTATTGGCAGAAATTTATGCGAATGTTGCTGGTTCAAAAACATAAATCATTACAAGAAGGTGCATCCGGCTTAATCGTCGAAAACATGTTGGGACTGAAGAATAATTCATCTCCAAAAAGGCTGACCTAGAAGACTGGGTATCGAGATAAAAGTTTTACCAGTCGATTACACAACCTAAAAGTTAAAGAACCAACCCAGATTAAAATGATTAATTTTATGAAAGTTGCTAAGGAAACTTGGAAAATGCGGAAATTCGAGGTAAAATTCAAACGATATTCTGGGTAGCTTATGGCGTACCCGCGTAGTCCGATTACGAAAAAGAACATGTCTCAGGACAATTACATTATTTTTAGATTGGTTTATTGATGTCCCAGATAATGAAAAGATGAGAATATTTCAGGAAGATTGGGAGTCTATTCAGTTTTATATAGTTAATGGCGACGCTGATAAATTGTCTTGTTCAATGGGTACATATATTGAGCCGAAAACTAAAGGTGAGAATAATCAGATTTAACAAATGCGCCAGATGGAAAGGGAAGGGACTATTCGTGTTCGTAAGCGCGCCTTTTTATTTTTAAAGATTATACAAATAACAATGTAGTGTCAGAGTTAGACTTGCCAAAATATGAAGCCTAGAAAAATAAGAAAAACTTCATCCGGATAACTGAGCTAGAATGTACGACTGTTTGGGCGTTTCCACGCCGCGTGTAACTGGGCGACGCATAAATCCGATTGGCGAGGTAATTGGTCTCAAGTTGTGAAACTTGATATTGCGATACTCCAGCGAAGGCGATATTTTGCTCGATCAATGATTGGTGGTGGGACAACTGCCATTGAAGCAAAAATTCTCAATCGTCACATTGTATGTTCTAGATGTAAACGATAAGGCGCTGGAGCGAACAAAAATATCGTTAGATTTTGAAAGTAGAAAATGATGCGTGGCAGATTGTTAAAACGCGACGCCCGAGACTTAAGTAAAGCCGAAGACGAAAGTATAGACTTTATACTTACCTCATCCGCCGTACGCTGATATTATAAAATATAGCGGTGGAGAAATTAACGAAGATTTATCGAATATTCATGATATCGATGAGTTTACTGGTGAGATGGAAAAGGTAGCGGCTGAACTATATCGTATTTTAAAGCCTGGTAAATTTTGTGCAATTCTAATTGGAGATACGCGCCGCAACAAGATGTATCAACCTATGGCGTATAAAGTTATGGATAGATTTTTAAGAGTGGGTTTTCAACTGAAGAAGATATAATAAAACGCCAGTTTAATTGTAAAGCTACCGGTTTCTGGGTGAAAAGATCGCAATAAAGTAACTTCTTACTAATAATGCATGAACACTTGTTTATTTTCAGAAGATCTGATACAGTGTAGTAGAGTAACGGCTAGAATTATAAACTATACACCGAGTGTATAAAACTCTTGCAATAACTAAACACTGGGTGTATAGTAAGAGTATGAGCGTTCAATATACACTGTTAGGTTTTTTAGCGGAAGAGTCAAATTACGGCTATGAGTTGAAGAAAAAATATGACGGTTATTTTGGCAAAGAGATAAAGCCAATTTTAACTGGTCAGATATATTCAACTCTGGCGCGGCTCAAACGCGATAACAAGGTCAAAGAGATTGCCGATACCAGCGAATCGGGCGGGCCGGATCGGGTTCGGTATGAGATTACCGATGAGGGCAAGCAGGATTTGCAGGCATGGCTGGAATCACCAGAGGCGCCGTCGCCACAGCTGCAAGCGACGATGTATATCAAGGCGGTATTGGCGATTTTGAAAGACGGCGATGCGTCACCGTATTTGGATAACCAACGGCAGGCGCATATTCAGCGGATGCGAGAGCTGACAGCGCAGCGGCGCGATAGCAGTTTGTCGGACATGCTGCTGATCGACCATGCACTGTATCATTTGGAGGCGGATTTGCGCTGGATTGAATTAACTATTTCGCGGTTAACGCGGCTAAAGGAGGAAATTTTGCATGAGCAAACCAATAATTAGCGCTAAAAAATTAAGAAAGTCGTTTCGGGCAAACGCAGGCGCTGCGCGGCGTCAGCTTGGATGTCGAGGCGGGCGAGGTGCTGGCGATTATGGGTCCGTCGGGGTCTGGTAAGTCGACGCTGCTGCACAGCTTGGCGGCGATTACCAAGGTTGATAGCGGCGAGATTGATTTCGACGGTCGACGGATTGATAGACTGAGCGATGATCAGCGCAGTATTTCTACGGCGCACCAGCTTTTGGCTTTGTCTTTCAGTTTGGGACAGTTGGTGCCGGAGCTAACGGCGCTGGATAATGTGGCGTTGCCGCTGCTGCTCAACGGCATCAAGCGTAAAGAAGCTATCAACAGGGCGAAAACATGGCTGAATAAGGTTGAGCTGGGTAATAAAGCTGACAGTATGCTTGGCGAGTTGTCGGGCGGGCAAATGCAGCGGGTAGCGATTGCCCGGGCGATGGTGATTGAGCCAAAAGTACTATTTGCTGATGAGCCGACTGGTTCGCTGGACAGTCTGAACTCAGAGAGAGTTATGGAGCTATTTCATCAAAACCGCCAAAAGAGCACGGCACAACAGTCATCATGGTGACGCATGAGCCGACGATTGCCGCCTACGCTGATCGGGAGATTATCGTTCGCGACGGGCAGATTTCTGGTGTTGATGCAGCGGTAAATACATCAAGCAAACCCGGTAAAACCAATGCGGGGGCTGTCAAATGAGTGTCAGCTGGATGTTGTTACAAAAGTCTGGCCGCCAGTCGTTCGCGCGTCTGGGCTTGACTACGGCGGCGGTGGCGCTGGGGAATCGTGCTGGTGTGCTGCTTTACGGCTGGTGTCAACGGTCTAATGGGGCGCTGGTAGGATTAGCAATTAATACGGCGGCGTATCAGGCAGCCCGCGGTGTAGCCGAACAAAAACCGATTGCTGGTGTCGAGCCGCTGAAAGTTGGCGGTACCCGGCGCGGTGATGCATCGAAGTGGCGCGGTCAATCTATCCAAGTCTTATTCAATGTATGGTACGGCTAAATCACCGCAGTTTGCCAAACTGAAAACTCCGCGTCCTGGCGAATATTACTTATCAAAAGCGTTGGCTGATGCGGTTGCTGAATACCCAGAGGATAATATCTTGGCGCGTTTTGGTAAAAATACCAAATACCTCGGCGTAATTCTAGTCGAATATGTCGCCAGTCCGGATGCGCTGATGATAGTGCGTGGTGCTAGCGCGCTGAGAAGTGGCCGAGAGCGATGCTTTTACCAGATCTCAGGGGCAGCCATCATACTTTGCTGATGTTTATCGGACGGACGCTAACGGATTAAAATCGGATGCTAGAAATAGACCCAGTTGCCGTCATCGTATTTGGTGTCGGCGGGACGATTCTGCTGTTTCCAATTGTCATTTTCGTGTCAGTAGCGACGCAGCTGGGCGCCGCACAGCGCGAGAAACGCTATGCTGCTTTGCGGCTGATCGGCGCAACTAAGCGGCAGGTGGGACGGGTGTTGATGTTGGAATCGCTGTTGGCGTCGGTGGTTGGCGTGATTATCGGGCTGGGTGCGTTTTGGCTGCTACAAGCGCCGCTGCAGGATTTCAAGATGGACGGCATGCGGTTTAATCCTGGCGATTTAGCGTTAACTGGCACGCAATACGCGTTGATTATCGGTTTGACGCTGGGGCTGACGATGTTTGTCAACTGGCGGCGGATGCGCCGAGCGCAGATTTCGCCGCTGGGTGTATCGCGTTCGGTTGAAAAAAGGTAAAGAAAGTTGCGCGCTTGGCGGGCGCTGGTGCCGGCACTTGGTATTGCGTTCTTTGCGTGGCTGTCGTCGAAGCCGGGGCGGGATTGGCTGACGGCAAACAAAGAATCAGCTATGCCGATGCTACTATTGATGGCGGCACTGCTGCTGGTGATGTTTGGCTTGATTCTGGCTGGCGGCTGGCTGACCAATAAGCTGTCGCTGCTGGCGGCGCGCTGGGCTAATAACGCTTCAATGTTGATTGCCGGTAAGCGTACGGCGGTGCATTCGCGGACAATTTTCCGCAGTGTCAGCGGCGTGGTATTGGCGCTGTTTGCGGGCAGCTTTTTGCTTGACGGCGACCAGCGGTATTGAAGGCTTTAAACGCTCAAGCTGTCAGGACAACGGCTTTTCGCAATTGAAAGCGCGGTACGGCAGTTGTCATCGGCCGTTCGCTGCCAGGCGATATGGCGGAGCAGCTGCAGCAGAAAATCGTATATCACGTCGGTGGCGACGATCTATCCGCGTGAGGACGGCGATGCAATTCGCTGCCAGGATTTGGCGAATATACACGAGCATACCTGTCCGAATAACGCCCGGCCCGACCAATTTGCGCTGTTGAATTTTTGACGCGCCAGTGGTCAAAAATGTATCGCTGATTAACGATAAGGTTGATACGAACGGCGTCAAAGAATATTTGGTGACATTGAAAATCAGACAATGATATCGAGAAAGTTGCGTAGCTGGTGACGGCGAAAGCCAATCAGTACGATCCCTGACGTATGCAGTGAGCGGCACTGATGCCAAGAAGCCGCATATCAATCCGACGATTCGCGAATTTGCCGACTTAGCCTATGTTGGTATCGGCGTGACGCTGTTCGTGGCGGTGGCGAGCTTGATCGTCTCGACGATTGGCGGGCTGATGGAACGCCGCCGTTCGCTGTATACGTTGCGGCTGAGCGGTATGCGCCTCGCTCAATTGAAGCGTTTGGTGATGGTTGAATCGGTGGCGCCGCTGCTGACCACCTCGATTCTGTCGTGCGGTTTTGGCGTGTGGACGGGAGCGGTGTTTACTAGTACATTCTCGACGACGCTGAAGCCGGTGCTGACGCCAACTTACTTCGCCATCGTTGGTATCGGCCTGGCGGCAGCCATCATCGGTATTTACTTGATCCTGCCGATGGTTGATAAGCTGACGCGAGCGGAGGCTAACCAAACCGAGTAATTTTCTCGCGGGTGAGATGACGATCTACCGAAAAGCGTTCCAGTTGGTGGCTGGGGCGCTTTTTCTTCATAAAATTCGATAAAACTCTTACGCTTTTAGTTTTGATGCGCGTATACTATAAGTTATGAAAAGGGCAAAAGCACTACGAAAAATGGCGACTTGCCTGTTTGTAGCGACCTTTTTAGCGATGATTAGCTGGATGCTGTATGATATACTGCAGCGCGACAGCAGCATCTCTAACGACACCGACGTGCTGGTTATGGGTACAAACGCGACATTTAAACCTTTTGAATATAAAGACGGCGGCCAGGTGGTTGGCTTTTGATGTCGAATTAGCGCAAGCTATCGCCAAAGATATGGGCAAGGAACTAAAAATCGAAGATATGTCGTTTGATGGCTTGTTGCCAGCGCTGAGAGCGGGCAAATCGATATGGCGGTGGCCGGTATGTCGGTGACTTCGGAGCGTGAGAAAAACGCGCTGTTTTTCGGATCCGTACTACCAGGCATCGCAGCGAATAATTGTACCCAAAAACAGCAAGATAGCGAATAAGTATCAATTAGAACACAAGAAAATCGCTGTGCAACTCGGTACGACAGGCGACCAGGCAGCTTCTAAAATTAAGGGAGCGCAAGTCGTGCAATCTCCGGCAGCGCCGAATGCTGCTGCAAGAATTAGTGGCTGCGAAGTTGACGCAGCGGTGATTGACGATGCGCCGGCTAAGCAGTACGTCTCTGGGTTTCCTTCGCTCAAAAGTATTAACACGCCACTGAGTAGTGAAAGCTGCGCGATCGCTTTCAAAAAGGCAATACCGAACTGGCCGAGCATGCCAACAAAACGATTGCCAATATGAAAGCCGACGGTCGTTACCAAGCGTTGTTGCAGAAATACTTTGGCACGGCGAAGGAGCAGGCATCATGAATTTTGGCGAAGTGATTTTTGGTGACGGACGCTGGGTTTATCTATGGCACTGGACTAGAAGTAACATTGGTTTTGACAGTATTATCTGTGGGTATTGGGTGTAATTATCGGCATAATTATCGCGCTGATGCGGGTGTCAAAATCCGTCCGTTTAGTTGGCTAGGGGCGCTTTCCGCAGCTGAAGCGTTTGGCTAGGTGGAATCCGGTGGCTGGTCTTGGACGTTTGTATGTTGAAATCATTCGCGGTACACCACTGTTGGTTCAGCTGCTTATTATGTATTATGTAGTGTTTGGATCGTACCGTTTCATGCCGAAAGATTTTCGTGGCGGCAATCGCCTTTTGGTATTAATAGCGGTGCTTATGTGGCGGAAATCATTCGCGGCGGCATAGAGAGTATTGATAACGGACAGCTAGAGGCAGCGCGCTCGCTTGGTTTGAGTTATCCGCAGGCGATGCGCTACGTTATTCTGCCGCAAGCGATGAAAAATTCGCTGCCAGCGTTGATTAGCGAGTGCATGTATAGCGCGGGAAACGTCGGTGGTCGGCTGGATTGGCTTTGGTGATATTATGCGCGCGCTGACGATATCCGCTCGTTGACAGCGACAGCATTCCAGTCGTTGTTTGCGGCGGCGGTGATGTATTTAGCGTTGACGGTTATCTTTACGAAAGTGATGCGGCGTTTCGAGAAGGGAGTGCAAGCTGATGATCAGGACGCGTAACCTGCGCAAATATTTTTGGATCCAACCACGTGCTGCGCGGATTGATTTGACGATCGAGGATGGTGAAGTACTGTGATTGTCGGGTCGAGCGGCTCAGGTAAATCGACGCTGCTGCGATGTTTTGAACTCTGAAAAACCCACTTATGGATCGGTTTTTGTTGATGACGTGACATCACTCAACCGCACGTTAATATTAATAAAATCCGCAGCGTATCGGTATGGTGTTTCAGCAATTTAATTTATTCTCTAATATGACGGTGCTAGATAATATCAAATTAGCGCCCTAAGAAACTACGCAAAGTATCGGATCGTAAAAGCGAATCCGGCGAGCCAAAGAGCTGCTTGAGCAGGTTGGTTTAGCTAACAAAGCCAACGAATATCCGCAGCATCTGTCGGCGGCCAGCGGCAGCGAGTGGCTATCGCTCGGGCGCTCGCTATGGAGCCGGAAGTTATGTTGTTTGATGAGCCGACCAGCGCGCTTGACCCGGAAATGATTGGAGAAGTACTCGACGTGATGCGCGATTTGGCTAAACAAGGCATGACCATGGTGATCGTCACGCATGAAATGAGTTTCGCCCGTGAAGTTGGTACCCGGATGATTTTCCTTGATAAAGGCGACATCATTGAAGACGGTCCGCCTAAACAAGTAATGGACTATCCGAAGACTGAACGAGCGCGCAGTTCTTTGATGCTGATAAATAGCATAAGGTTAACAATCATGCTCAAAATAAAATAACTATGGCAAATTTAAGAGCATCATCTGTTGAACACGAAAAGCCTAATAAGCATCTGCCGGAACGAAACGTTAAAAATGAAGCCATCATAGTTAGCCAAGCGGTTGGTATGTTGCTGTTTGGCGCAGTGATGGTGGGTTTGCTGCAAAACCCATTTCTTGTTATTCCGTTGTTTTTGTACCGCCTTTGTTTGGCTAGCTTATTTATCATTTATTGCTTTATTGTTTGTAGAAGGCGTTGTCGTTTTGAAACAATACCGGCGCGTGGATCGCTACCGTCAGCGTATTACTGCGCTGAGCGTGATATTACTTTTACCTGTATTTGCCGTGATTTTTAATACATTAGCAGCGGCTGCTACATTATTGCATGCATACGATATTGTTTTATGTCGCGAAATTGCTTACATCGCCCTGGGTACTTTTTGGGGTTGTTTGTTGTGACTGCTGTTGGCTTGTCATATTTGTGGCGATTGCTACGACTTCCGGATCGGTTATATTGGGAGCCTCCCAGCATCTTCGTTGTCAAAAACACAACATAAAACAGCAGAGCGCGGCTTGCAGCTGCAGCGAATTGGTTTTAGCCTTTTTAGCATCCCATTAGCTATAGCTATCGTAATTGCTTTCGCGGTATCGCAGATAATGGTTGGTCAGACAGTGGTTTTGGCGGTAGTGCCGTGATTTAATCTACGCGTCGCTAGTCTTTCTTTGCGCTGGCATACCGTGCATTGTGGCTGGTTTGATATGTTTTGCTAAGAGCGAGATGTAATTGCTTGCTTTGAGGCCGATAGTTACCCTGATATAGTCAATAATCAGAGGAAAGAGTGGTTAGTAGAGAGAAAAATCAGAATAAGAATAGTCAGGCAGCGCCGGTTGAAAAGCGTACTAGTGTTAAATCTGCATCAAAGAATCGTGAAAAATTACATGATGATTTGGAAAGTAAAAAGTCTGGCGGCAAGCTGGATCCTGGTCTGTATTGTTTCACGGCCATCGCTCAGTTTCATGTGGTATTCCTGCCGACCCAGAGCAGATTGCTCATGCGTTAGCGATTGATCCGCGTGTGGGTATGAGTGAAACGAATATGCTGAAGCAGCGCGATCGCGCTCAAATTGAAGGCGCGGGCGGCTACGGTTAATTCTAAGCACGGTGAGCAAAATTGCCACTACCACTCATCGTTGGTATGAAGGATGAAAAGTTTGCGGTGTTGGCGCAAGTTGCCGAGGATAATATGGCGGCGCAACTTGCTGATACTAAGAATAATAGTCGCCGTAAAGTCAAGGGTTCTGGAAAAATCATCAACAGTAAATTCCTCATTTACCGCCAAATGGCGGGCCGCCGCAGGTGATGTCGGCTGAGGACTTTCAGGATGAATGGACTGGCCGCGTGGTGTATTTACGCAGCGTTTTGGAAAGAAACGGACAGGAAATTCAATCTCAAATGGTTTCATTCCGACGATCATCAAATATAAAAGCCATTGCTGCAAGTCTTGCTGGCGGCGCTGGTAGTGCAGATTATTGGCATTTTCACGCCGATTTTGACACAGGGTCGTCATGATAAAGCTCTCGCGCATCATAGCGTTTCGACGCTCGACATCATCGTTGGCGGGCTGGTGATTATCGCGCTGTTTGAGGATGCTCGGCATTGCTCGCAATTATATTTTCACGCACACCACCAGTCGGATTGACGTAATTTTGAGTTCGCGGCTGTTTCGGCACTTATTTGCCCTGCCGCTGCGGTATTTGAAACCCGTCGAGTTGGTGACACGACGGCGCGGGTATTGGAGCTGGAACGAATTCGGGCTTTTTGGCTGGCACGCCGATGACCGCGTTGATCGACATTAGTTTTATGTTTGTTTATATCATTGTCATGCTGTTTTATGGTACGACATTGACGTGGGTGGTACTGGGCAGTCTGCCGGTATTTGCGATTTTATCTAGCGTCATCACGCCGCTGCTTCGCCAGCGTTTGGATGAAAAAGTTTAATACGGGCGCTGAGTCTCAATCGTATTTGGTTGAGTCGATCACTGGTGCGCAGACTATCAAATCGTTCGCGTTAGAGCCGCAACTGCAGAAAAATTGGGAAGGCCGGCTGAGCAATTATGTTCGCGCTGGTTATAAAAACTAATTTACTGTCAGGTAATACTGGCGCGCTCGGTCAACTCGATTCAGAAGATTTTCGATATCGCTATTTTATGGGTCGGTGCGCATATGGTGATGGCGGGCAGCTTGACTATCGGCGGGCTGATTGCTTTTTCGGATGCTGAGCGGCCGGGTGAGCGGGCCTGTATTACGCCTCGTGCAATCATGGCAAGATTTTCAACAAACAGGTATTTCCATGAAGCGGTTAGGCGATATTTTTAATACGAAGCCTGAGCCAACGCTTGACCCGAGCAAGTCGCGCCTGCCGAGCATCACTGGCGATGTGCGGTTCTGAACACGTACGTTTTCGTTACGCGCCAGATAGCCCGAAGTCATCCGTGACTATGTCGTTTGGTATTCGTCCTGGCACGGTGGTCGGCGTGGTTGGGCGCAGCGGTTCGAGCAAAAGTACGATTTCCAAATTATTGCAGCGGCTGTCACGTGCCAGAATCAGGCAAGATTTTTCGATTGATGGTGTCGATATTGCTACTACCGATCCGAGTTGGTTACGCCGGCAAATCGGTGTGGTTTTGCGAAAGAAAACTTTTTGTTCAATGCCAGCGTGCGTGATAATATCGCGGTGCATGTGCCGAGTAGTAGCATGGATGATATCGTGAGGGTGGCGAAAATTGCTGGCGCCCATGAGTTTATCACTGAGATTGCCAAATGGTTTACGACACGATGGTTGGTGAAAAAGGCGAGGGGCTTGAGTGGTGGGCAAAAAGCAGCGCATCGCTATCGCTCGGGCGCTGCTAGCATAATCCTAAAATCCTGATTTTTGACGAAGCGACATCAGCGCTTGACTATGAATCGAAAATATTATTCAGCGAAATCTAAAGCAGATTACGGCTGGCTCGAACGGTTATTATCATGCGCATCGTCTGTCGACGCTCCAATCGGTCGACAAAATCAGCGGCAATTGATCGCGGCCAATTGGTTGAATATGGCACGCCGGCGGTGCTACTGAAAAAGAACGGTTTGTAGCGCATATCTGCATCGGCAGCAATCAGGAGACGAAACATGAGTTGGCTAAAACGTGACCAGCTGCAGTATGAATTTTTGCCAGCGGCGGAGGAGATCGTTGAAACGCCAGCCGCGCTCGCTGGGCGCGTTGGTAGTTTGGTTAGTTACATTGTTGCTGATTGTGGCGTTGGCATGGTCATACTTTGGCAGGATTGATATTGTAGCGGTAGCTAACGGTAAAAATCTCCACCGAAGGCAGTACCAAGATTATCCAGCCGGCGATTTCTGGCGTGGTGACAAATATTAATGTGCATGAAGGCCAGCGTTAAAAGGGTGAAACCTTTGCTGGCGCTTGATAAAACCACTGCTGAAAAAGACGTTGCTACTACCAGTCAAAGTCTTAACGCGGCGCGAGTCAGAGCGCGATATTTTGCGGCGGCTAACTGTTGGCGGCAACACTGATGGATCATCAACAATGCAGATTTGCCAGACGAGGCCAAAGCTATATTGCGACAATTTGCCGTCTCGCAACCGCACTTTCTGCGGCCAGGCAGCAAGCTGTAAATGGTACGATTTCTAACTACCAGCAACAATTACAATTTAATCAGCAAGCGAAAAACCAGCTGGAAACCAACGCGCAGAATCTGTAAAAATCGCAAAGCTGAGATTGAAAAGCAATTGCAAACGCCAACCCTGTCGATAAGCTGCGCCCTGCAGAATGAATTGAGCAATATTGATCAGCGAATCACTAGCGCTGATAGTGCCGTACTTGGTCAAAATCAGCAACTGTTACAATCGCAGTCGGCACTCACTCAGGGCGCAAAATCAATCGCAAACCCAAATTGCCGAAACCAACAGCGCCTTTAATAATCAAATCATCGCGTCGGAAAAAGAATTATTGAACTGGAAAATAATCGAGTCAAAGCCAAGCAAGTGTTGGCGCAGACTACCATCACCGCGCCTGTCGATGGTACGGTGCTGTCGCTAACGGTGAAAACGATTGGCGGCGTAGTGAATGCTGGGCAGCAGCTGGCACAAATTGTGCCAGAAAAAGTACCGCTTTATGTTGATGCAGCGCTAGATAATCAAGATATTGGTTTTGTTAAACCTGGCCAACGCGTGGTCGTTAAAGTCGCCACGTATCCATTCCAACGTTACGGATACTTGAGGGATAGTTGAAAATATTAGCCCCGATGCTATTCAGGATGATAAGAAAGGCCTCATTTATAAAGCTAAAATTAAATTGAATGACGATAAAAGCTCCAAGCAAAACCAACTCAAATTACTGCCGGGTATGAGCGTCTCTGCCGAAATCACCACCGGCCAGCGCCGCATCATTGAATTCCTCTGACCCGCTGATGACCAAGGCGGATGAGAGGTTTGAAAGTGCGGTGAAATAGCGCAGCGTCATTTGCCGCAGCAACACAGATACCGTTGTAAAGGGTATGGTGACTAATATTGTTTAAGCTAAAATATTAAGCTATAGCATAATAACCTAAAAGTGGTAAAATAATGGGCACAACAGCGCTAAAAACAATACAGAGTAAACCATCACTGGAAAAAGACGCCTGCTAAAAAGTAGTACTTGTAGTAACAGCCCTAGTAGTGTTGTTCGTGGCGTGTATGTGGTTAAAATATGGTCGACCAACCTAAGCATGTCTCACTACCTCCGAAAGTAGCGGTAATCAGGAGTTTGTAGTAGGAACGCCCTAGTCTATCCTCTGCTGGTCTTGGATTTGCAGGTACCTGGGTGCAGACGCCCATCCTGCAAACAACAAAACTTAACATTTCGAATTATAAAAGCAGAAGACAGAGACAGTTTTTCTGACCACTACACTGCTAAGATCTGGTGCAGCGTGAGACAACTCGCCTAAACAAAATAGCCCAGCAAAATGCTTCAAATTCAAAGTGGAGTTAACGCTTGGTAGAAATTGATTTGGCAGAACCATTGGCAGATACCGCGCTGCCAGATAATCCTAAGGTGGAGGAGATTATAAAGCAGGATTGTGGACCAGCATACACTGTTAACTTGTCATATTTCGAACTACAAAATACTTCATACGATGATGTTGTGCGCGACATGGAGCGCATTACTAGCAACGTTACTAATAATGGTATAAAAATGTCAACTATAACTATTCTGTAACCAATAGCAAAGGAGTACTAAAAGATGTAAGACTACTTATGATAAGCCATTTGATCACTCATATAACGATATAAAGGACTGCTTAAGATAATAGGAGCAAGCAATGGATTCAGACTCAAAAAGTAATAAACTATATGAACCTTAGTGCTTTAGTGCATGCACAGTTTAATAACGATACTAAAGGTCACGATATCGGCTATATTATGAAGAATAAACTTATAATAAAGACTTTAAGTCTGATAAGCCCGAACTTCCGCTCTCAAAGAAGAATCTAATCCTCCGTTCCTGGAAATATCTTGATTCCATCTCTACCTCTTCCGGTCTCCGCGCCGCTGCTTTTTCGTGAACCCTGACACGGGTGAAAATAGTCTTAGCTTCAAAGGCACCGGACTTTGATCCTCAAATCCTAAAAACATATTTGGATACCGCTAAAGATATCGCCAACGCCGATGCTCAACAGCTTTCGGTGCTTTCTGTAGGTTTGCCTGCTCAATCTCGCCGATGCTGGAAAAGTTTGTTAATTCGGCACTCAGCCTCTCGTCCAAATGCTAAGTATAGTTGCACTGGCCACTCTTCGGTGGTGCGTTAGCCCAGTATATGACATACAAAACAGGTTGCGAATCCACTACGTTCAATGCCCGGGTGTAGGTGATTTGATCAAAAGCGCAACCGACACAGTATAGACTACAACTTTATAAAGATAAATCTACAAATTATGCTAATGAGAGCGACCTAATAGAAATGCTTGAATGATGCTAGAGGTACCAGCAAACCATACGTTCTAGATTTAATAGTACCATGGTTGAAGATGCTATAGCGATATATAGATGCAGACGATGCTCACACTGCGGGAGGTCCGCTGCTGCTGGTACTTGGTGGTAAATTAACTTGCCGATCATTACTGAAGGTATAAAGGCTATGGCTAGGGCTGCTAAAAACATGGTGCCTACTGCGAATCACGGGATGTCTGATATGCTGACAGATGACGGAAAAATGATGCCAACTACAAATCAGCCTGATTACGGGATCTCTTACATGGGCTATTTAACGCGCGGTACTAAAATAGCGCTTGAAGGCGGTGCATTTGTGTTTTGCGTGTATGGCGGCTTGCGTGATCACGGTGCTGATGGTGTACGTAAGTTCTTTTTATCACCGCTGGTAATATACTTGCAGATGATATTTGATTAGGTATAGTTTCTGCGCAATCTGTTCACTGGCGATGCAAGGTATTTTTGATTTATTTAGTTCTGCAACAGTTGCGGCACGCGTTGATCCGCTAATTCTAGATTTGAATGGCGATGGCTTAGCGACTACAAACTTGGATCAATCAGACGTATATTTTGACCTGGATAGCAACGGCTTTGCTGAGAGGACGGCTTGGATTGATGCCAATGATGGTTTGCTGGTGTTAGACCGCGATGGTGACGGCAAGATAACTAATGGACAGGAGTTATTTGGTGATCAAACATTGTTGTCTAATGGTACTCGCGCGACGAGCGGGTTTGAGGCGCTGCGTGAATTTGATGATAATAAGTGACGGCAAAATAGACGCCAGCGATATTGTTTATCTCAAGTTGAAGGTGTGGCAGGATTTGAACAGAGATGGTGTATCGCAAGCCGAAGAGATGAAATCACTCAGCCGATGTTGGTATCAGCTATTAACCTCAATTCTTGACGGTTACGGGCGCAGCTGATGCTATGGGCAATATTCAACGCTGTTTGGGTAGTTTTGTGAAAACTGGACGGCAGCGACGGGCAAATTGAGAATATTTATTGAATAGAGACACCATGAGTTCTCGTGATACTTTTGGTGACCTCGGTTACTATACCAGACGATATTGCAGCATTGCCTGATTTACAAGGGCGGGTAATGTTTCTTTCGTTGCGTATAGCTATGGCGAAAGATGAGAGCGGGCAGCTAAAAAGATGGTGTTGGAATTTTTGGAGACTCAAAGACGCTGCCGCTCGCGATGAGCTATTTACAAATATTATTTATAAATGGGCAGGTGCTGACAAGCTAGACCCTAAAGGTCGCGGTGGACTTGTTGACGCTAGACAGCTGGCAGTTCTCGAAAAAATCTATGGGCATGAACTTTGCTCGGGACCAATGGCGCGAACCCCATCGCGGAACGCAGCGCTGTTGCAAAAAGCTACTATAAGTTGGTCGATAGATTATACGCTGCAATGGCCAGCGCCACTTATTTTGAAGGACATTATCAGTAGGGTTACATTACAAAGTTGGAGAGTCTGGAGCTGTAATTGAGTTTGCTGATGTCATTAGATATAGATAAGGCTATCGATAACGATAGTGTTTCTGGAAACAATTGTTGGCTGACTCTTTGCGAGTTGTTTATGGGTCTGGTTTGAGCAATGACACGAATTTATTGCATTTTTGTAATCATTTCGCCGCCAAATCACCAGAGTTAGCCAGAATAGTTTATTATGCTAATAGAGATGCTATTATCGAAGCGACAAATCAGATTCGCTTTGCGGGACTGCGGCTGATGATTTTGTCTATGCGGTGCTGGAAACGATATTTTATATGGCGGTATCGGTAATGATACCATATGTTTAATAGGGCGATGGGCAGATTATATCAGAAGCGGGCGGTATCGATGCTGTAAGATTTGGCG